>Ga0209475_10001661_pt1 | contig 26669 bp, 22 predicted proteins | sample tdDd471_FD_187128 | JGI IMG/M metagenome (GOLD analysis project Ga0209475, IMG submission 187128) | Marine sediment microbial communities from the Atlantic coast under amendment with organic carbon and nitrate - tdDd47.1 (SPAdes)... | ecosystem: Environmental > Aquatic > Marine > Coastal >... | reverse complement strand
GTTTCAGTTTTTTTCGGATTATGCTAATGTCCATATGAAGCCTTTGGGATGAAAAAGTGATTGCTTGGTAACAACCATTTGATCATCAAATTGGCTTCATTTCAACTTCTTAAGATCCTACCTATGAGCAACAACTATATTGAATAATAATCTTGTATTATAACTTCATCAAAATCAATGTGCTATTAATTGAGACAATAATAAAACAGTAAAAAAACTAACCTGTAGTCGTATTATCTTGTTGTTATATTGTTAAAAAAGTCGCAATATCGATTTTATTGATGAGAACGCGTTAAAGATTATCGATAAACAAGAATTTCTTCATTTGGGGGTGTTATCTATATCCTTTAGCTGCTAACCTTTTATGTTATGTAATCAGCCTTCATACCGAAGTCCTCCGGCTGGTGACATGCCTTTTGACATTAAGGATTGGCCGGGCAGATTTTTCTGTCCGGTTTTTTTTAACCTTGTCTACTTAAAAAACGATTTGAAGGCTTTATTCCAGGCCGAATTATTATGATGCAACAATACGTAAGATAGTGCTTGTCGTAATCCCAATGGGGAGTATATAAAGGGTTAAGACCAACGGATAAATTAATCCCTTTTGTGGGTTAATTTCATTGCATCAAAGAGCACCTTGCTCTTAAAGGGTTTGGCGAGACACGTTTCAGCACCGGATGAAATAATCTCTTGAACATTCTCATCCGTATGTTCACCCGTCATGGCGATAATGCGAATGGATGATGTTTCTGGAGCATTTTTGATTTGCCGACAAACAGCAAACCCATCTAAATCAGGCATTATCAGGTCAAGCAGAACGACATTTGGATGAAACGAATGAATTTTGGCCCCAGCATCAAATCCGTTATGGGCAATGTCAGTGGCTTCAACTTGAGGGTTGGTATTTAAAACATCTTTCAGGTATTGACTGAAATTGGGATCGTCATCCACAATCAGTACTTTCAATTTTTCAATATCATTGGCATTTCGTTCGTGAAGAAATCGTTCAACTTCTTCTCGTTTGAAGCGTCGATGCCCACCCGCAGTAATGACTGCTTTCAATAAGCCTTGTTGAGTCCAATGTCGTAACGTATTGGATGAAACCATCAATAATTCGGCGGCTTGTTTGGGCATCAAATATTCTGATTGCTTACTCATGGCATTCACATCTTTAATTTAAAAAGCGCTTCTTTTTAGTATTTAAAGGATTTATCGGTTTTAAATGCTGAAATTAAAAAAACACTGGTTTACTTGTTTATAGTATAACTCTTAAGTTTGATTTATTGCAAATGTTCGAATAATTTCTTTGTATTGCACAATATTTCGAAATATTTGATTTATTCGAAATATTGTTTTACAATCTTACCAGGATTTACAATCAATGATTATTGCCTGATATTTAGGGAGAGCTGCTGTGTTAAAGAATATGAAAGTGTCCAGTTTGCTGGCAATCGGGTTCGGTTTAGTACTCACCATTATGGTGATTATATCCGTCATTTCGTTTAATGGGTTAGGTACCGCCGTCGAGGGGTTCAAGGAATATCGTGGCTTAGCCAGAGATACGAATCTGGCCGGTCGGGTACAGGCCAATATGCTGTTGGTCCGTTTATATGCCAAGGACTATATTCTTAAGCACAGTGATGCGGCGATTGAAAAGTTTAAAGGGCGCTATAAGACACTGGAAGGACTGGTCCAGGATGCCGAAAAAGAAATACAAAAACCGGAACGGGCTAAGCTGGTCGCTTATGTAGTAGGAGCTATTGGTGATTATGATAAAGGCTTTGATAAAGTTGTCGGCTTTATGAATAAACGTAACATGGTGGTTAAAGAGCAATTGGATCCCAATGGCTTGGCCATGCGTAAGGCCATCACAGCGATTATGGAATCGGCCTATCAAGATAAAGACCCTGATGCGGCTTTTTATGCCGGACGAGTACAGGAATCCTTGTTATTAGCTCGATTATATGTGGCAAAATATCTCACCACTAATGACCAAGCAGATGTCAAAAGAGCTCATAATGAACTCGATGAAGCGTTAACAGAGCGGGCTAAAGTCCTGGACGAGAATATCCAAAACCCAACTCGTCGTAGTTTGTTAGCCGATTTTTATCAAGCTAAAAAAATCTATTCAGAGGCACTGGACGAAATTAACAACATCATTGTTGAACGCAATAAAGTCATTAAAGAGGAACTGGATACGATTGGACCTAAAGTGGCCAAAGCCACCGAAGACGTTAAACTATCGGTGAAAAAGGACCAAGATATTTTAGGGCCACAAGTCCAAGCACATAATGAACAAGCCTCTTCAACGGTTGTTTATACCTCGATTGCCGGTATTGTCATCGCGATTATCCTGGCCTGGTGGATAGTGGTATTAATTAAACGGCCCTTAGGTGAAGAACCTGCCGTTTTACAAGGTATCGCTCAACAAATTGCAACCGGTAAACTCAATATTAACTTTGATACCAAAGGTAAACAACCCAGCGGGGTTTATGCCGAAATGATTGAGATGTCAGAGCATCTTAGGGAGATTGTGGGTAATGTAATTAGTACTGCCAGTAGCATGGCACAAGCTTCCAATCAGGTCAGTGAAAGTGTACAAAACCTGTCATCTGGTGCATCCGAGCAGGCGGCCAGTGTGGAAGAAACCTCATCTTCCTTAGAGGAGATGAGTGCCAATGTGAATCAAAATGCAGACAATGCCAAACAAACCGAAAAAATGGCCGAATCGGCGTCTCAACAGGCCGGGCAGGGCGGTGAAGCGGTTAAGGAAACCGTTAAAGCCATGAAGGCGATTGCTGAGAAAATTGGTATTATCGAAGATATCGCCTATCAAACTAACCTCTTGGCCTTAAATGCTGCCATTGAAGCCGCGCGTGCGGGAGAGCATGGTAAAGGGTTTGCGGTGGTCGCTGCCGAGGTCAGAAAACTGGCGGGCCGCAGTGAAGAGGCCGCCGGTGAAATCAGCGATTTGGCCAAAAACAGTGTTTCGGTATCTGAAAAAGCGGGTAGTCTACTGGATGAAATTGTCCCCAGTATCCAGAAGACCGCTGATTTAGTGCAAGAAATCACCGCCTCCAGTGAAGAGCAGGCCAGTGGAATTAATGAAATCAATGGCGCCATGACGCAATTGGATACGGTCACCCAAAACAATGCGGCGTTGTCCGAAGAATTGGCCTCTACCGCCGAAGAGATGAATTCGCAGGCCATGGCATTGGAAGATATGATGGGATTCTTTGATATTGGCGGAACCGCTAAAGCCGTATCTCGCTCATCAGTACAAACCGCTTCATCAAGACCCGCTCTATCGCGTGCTCCTCAATCAAAGCGCCGTAATGGCTCAGCACGTGAAGAAACTCTAGAGCAAAATGACGATATTCCGGATGATTTTGAACGTTTCTAAAGGGGATAGCAATGAATGACAATATCAATCTGGATAATGACAGAGTTGAAAGCGATCAGCATTTAACCTTTGTCTTATCGGAAGAAGAGTTTGCGATTCCCGTGATTACCATTCGTGAAATCACCGAATACGGCCATTTGACTAATGTCCCGATGGTGCCTGACTTTATTCAGGGCGTGGTTAACTTACGAGGGAATGTGGTGCCGGTTCTTAGTATTGCCAAAAAGTTTGGTCTGGAAGTAAAACCGGTGGATAAACGCACCTGTATCATTATTTTAGATGCTCAAATCGACGGGGCTTCTGTGGTCATGGGCGTGGTGGTGGACAAAGTTCTACAGGTCATTGAAATTCCCGATAATTGCATTGAGCCGGCACCCACGTTGGGCGCCAGTATTCGGACTGACTTTATCAGGGGAATGGGCCGCCTGGACGATAATTTTATTATTATCCTGGATATTGTCCAGGTGCTGTCTGCCGAAGAGATTGCTTTGGTTCACGATATCCATAAAGATACGGTGTTACCCGGCGAAGCCGATACCAAAGCAACTAGTTAACTGAGTAGGCATCCCTAAGGTCTTCGTTCCTTGGGGGCTACTTAGTCGCTTACAATAAAAAGTGTTAAGGATTTGTTGACAATGAGTGATACAGAAAAACAAATCGCCCTTCCTAAAGAATGCTCGATTTATGAAGTGGCACTATGGCAGCAGAAAATCATAGAACAATGGCCAAACCAGTCAACTCATCTGGTTTTTAACTTGGAAGCTGTCCAGGAAATGGATGCCAGTTTTGTTCAATTGTTTTTAAGTTGTCAAAAAACAGCCCATCATCATGGCGGAAACTGTTGTTTAATCAATATTCCTGAAAATGTCGAAGAGCGTTTAAAACAGATGCAGGTGTATGACGTCTTGGTTGCATCTGAAGCAGAAGGAGCACCTATCAATGGATGAAAATGTTCAAATCTTCGTTGCTGAAGCCGAGGAACTTCTGGTCGAAATGGAAGATGCCTTATTGGATCTGGAAAATCGCCAGGACGATGAAATCCTCAATTTGATATTTCGTTCGGCTCATACGATTAAAGGCTCTGCCGGCCTATTTGGCTTCGATCATATTATTAGTTTTACCCATGTGGTAGAAAATCTACTGGACGATATGCGCAATTGCTTGATCCCTATCACATCAGAATTGATCACGGTTTTGATGCGTTCCAAAGATCATATTAGCGAATTGATCAATGCCCTTCCCGAAGAAGATAATTTTGATGCCGAGGAAGAGAATGCCATCTTGGAACTTTTGAGCGCATTTAAAGAAGTTGAGGTGCCAACCACGAGTGATAATGAATCGAATTCGGTATCTAACTCAGTAGAGGAACAAGAACATAGCAGTGGTAGTGCCGATAGTGAACACTATCATATTTCCTTACGTTTAGGTCTGGACACCTTCCGACAAGGTTTTGATCCGGCAGCCATGTTTAAACAGTTGGCGGATTTGGGGGAAATCAAAGAAGCCATTCTGATTGAAAACGCCATCCCCTTACTCGCTGATATGGACAGTGAAAGTTGTTATTTGGGATGGGAAATTGCATTACATACTCAGGCCGGTAAAGAAGCTATTAGCGAAATTTTTGAGTTTTTAGATGGTGTCGTGTACACCATTTTACCTCCTCAAAGCAAGATTACCGATTATAAGCATTTGATTCAGCAACTTCCTGAAGAAGACGAGCTGGCTCTGGGGCAGATCTTATTGAAAACCGGCTCGTTGACTGAAGATGAGTTACAACTGATTTTGCAACAACAATCCCAACAGCAGCAGTCCGAAGATCCCAAGACCCCTCCGCCATTGACCGGTGATCTTCTGGTTGAGAATAAAATTGTCCAACCTGAAGTGATAGAAGAAGCCTTAGCTAAACAGAAGAAGGTTCAAACTAAAAAACAACAAGCCATGAGCTTTGTCAAGGTTGACTCCGCTAAACTGGATAAGTTGGTGAATCTGGTGGGTGAATTGGTGATTAATGGTGCCAAAATGAGTCAGCTATCGGCACGTTTTGATGATGATGATCTCAATGAGACCATGGAAAGCATGGTGATGTCTTTAGAAGAAATGCGTGAGACGGCTTTAGGTTTGCGCATGATCCCCATTGGAGCCACGTTTAATCGTTTTCATCGTGTGGTACGGGATACCTCAAAGGACTTAAATAAAGATATCCGCCTGGAAATATACGGGGCCGAAACCGAACTGGATAAAACGGTGATTGAGAAAATCGCTGATCCACTCATGCATTTGGTCCGTAACTCTCTCGATCATGGTATTGAGATGCCTGATGACCGTGTCCGTGCCGGTAAGACGCGTGAAGGTTTGATTAAACTCAATGCCCATCACGAAGCGGGTATGATTGTCATTGAAATCAGTGACGATGGAAAGGGCTTGGATGCCGAACAGTTGCTTCACAAGGCGATTGAAAGAGGCATCGTCAAAGAGAATCAAAAACTCAGCCAACATGAAATCTATAACCTGATTTTCGAAGCTGGTTTTTCCATGGCAAAACAAATCAGCAATATATCTGGTCGGGGAGTCGGTATGGATGTGGTGCGCCGTAACATCGAAGCGCTGCGCGGAACCATTCAGATTACTTCAGAAAAAGGCGTCGGTACTACCATGAGTATCCAGCTTCCGTTGACCCTGGCGATTATCGATGGCTTCTATATTAATGTGAATCGGGAGGATTTTATCATTCCACTGGATATGATTCAGGAATGTGTCACCTTAACCGAACGTCAGAAAGAAGAAGTGGCGATGCATAATTACATTACCCTGCGTGAAGAGGTATTGCCATTAATCAAATTAAAACACTACTTTAATTTAAAAGAAAGTACTGGAGAAAATTCTGATTCCGCTTCCACAAAACATGATAATGTGGTGGTGGTACAGTTTGGTAAAAATAAAGTGGGTTTAACCGTGGATAACCTATTGGGGGAAACCCAAGCGGTGATTAAACCATTGGGGCGAGTCTTTAAAGGACTCAATGGCTTTGCCGGGTTTACCATTTTGGGGAGTGGCCGCGTGGCGTTGGTGATTGATGTGCCTGGTTTGGTCAAAGATGTGGTCAGTAATGAAAGCCGGCATTTTAGTGACGTCAATAAAAACGTCAGTAAGGTCAGTCGGTATTACCATTAAGTTGGGTGCAATGTCGCTGTGATGCCAGAAGTTGTAACGCATCCGTTTTATTCGTAAGGAAACGAGTCATGCCTTTGGATACGATAGAGCCACTTTCTGAAGCCACCTTCAAAAAGTTTGCTGAATTAATTGAACAATTTGCCGGTATTCATATGAATACCAGTAAGCATGCACTTGTCGAAGGTCGTTTACGCAAACGATTAGTGGCATTGCAATTGACCAGTTATGTTGATTATTTTAACATCATTAAGAGCGATAGCGTTCCTAAAGAACGTCAACAATTTATTGATTTGTTAACCACCAATGAGACCTGGTTTTTTAGAGAGGAAAAACATTTCCGATTTTTAAAATCTCAACTGGCGGTGATGCCTCCTCAACAAAAACTTTCACTCTGGAGTGCTGCGTGCTCCAGTGGTGAAGAGCCATATAGTCTAAGCATGTTATTGGCAGAGGTTAGAACGCTTCAACGGCCATGGAAAATATTAGCCACAGACATTTCAACGGATATTCTGGCCAAAGCCCAAAAAGGGGTTTATTTAAAACGAACACTAAAAGGTTTATCCAAACAGCAAATGCGCACCTATATGCTCAAAGGTGTCAGACAACAGGCCGATTATGTCGCCGTTGCGCCGGAACTTAAAAAAAAGGTTAAGTTTACCCATTTCAACTTAATGGAGTCACCGCTTCCAACGCAAAAGTTTGATTTTATCTTTTGTCGCAATGTGTTGATTTACTTTGATAAAGAACATAAACGTCACGTTGTCTCTCGTTTGGTCTCCTGTTTAAAAAAGGGGGGCTATTTAATGACCGGACATTCTGAGTCGTTAATGGGAATATTCGATGCATTAAAAGTGGTAGAACCTTCCATCTATCAGAAAGTTAAGTAGGTAAACAATGAATCCGATCAAAGTACTCATAGTGGATGATTCGGCTCTGGTTAGAAAAGTTATGGCAGAAATTTTAGCCACTGATAAGACCATTGAAGTGATTGGCCAAGCCAGAGATCCGGTCTACGCCTTGCAATTCATTGAAAAGCAAAAACCGGATGTCATTACGTTGGATATTGAAATGCCGCGTATGGATGGGGTGACGTTTCTCAAAAAGTTAATGGCTGAAAATCCCATTCCGGTGGTGATTTGTTCCAGCTTGGCTGAGCAAGGTGCCGAAACCACCCTAGAAGCGATGAAAGCGGGAGCCATTGAAATTATTACCAAACCCAAAGTCGGTGTAAAAGGATTTTTGCAAAAATCGGTTGATGAGGTATTGCATGCCGTTAAAGCGGCTGCAAAGTCACGGGTACGAAAACGCAAAGCGGTGAGTCTTAAGGTTCAGAAAAAAAATACCGCCGACGTGATTTTAGGAAAAAACGCCCGAGCCATGACGCAAACCACCGAAAAAGTGATTGCGATTGGTGCATCAACCGGAGGAACGCAAGCGTTGAGAAACGTGTTGGCTCGTATACCGGCCATGGCACCGGGAATTGTGATTGTCCAACATATGCCCGAAAAATTCACCACGTCGTTTGCTCAGAGTCTAAATGATATTTGTGAATTGGATGTGTTGGAAGCTAAAAACGGTGATCGCATTCAACCTGGCAGAGCCTTAATCGCACCGGGTGGAAAACACATGCTCTTAAAGCGCAGTGGTGCGATGTATCACGTTGATATTATCGATGGTCCTTTGGTGAGTCGTCATCGACCCTCGGTAGATGTGTTGCTTCGTTCCGTTGCGCGATATGCGGGTCGAAATGCTGTGGGCTGTTTAATGACCGGAATGGGAGACGATGGAGCGCAAGGATTATTAGAAATGAAGCAGGCAGGGGCTCTCACTTATGCCCAGGATGAAGCCACCTCAGTGGTGTTCGGCATGCCGCAAGAAGCCTGGAAAAAAGGGGCTGCATTAAAGTTACTCCCTTTAGACGATATCGCTGATGTATTGATTGAGGCTTGCTCAAGGCAAAACGACATTAGAGGAAAAAAACGATGATGCAAAAAGAAGAAAGTATGATAAAAATGACTGAGTTGCTTCGCTATATCTATTTTGCGCTACCCATTCATCGAGCGCAAATGGAGGCAATCATTGAGGAAACCGAACAGAATAATTTACTGTTAGGCCAAAACTTTTCAACGCTTATCGATGAAATTGAAGAAAGTGTGCATAAATCCAATACCATTAAAGACCGGTTATTGGCCTCTGATCTCAGTGATGAACATTTTGATGAAATAAAACTCATGTTGAATCAATTGGTCGATAATACCAATTCCGTTCAATCATCCGTGTCAGAAATTATGGTCTCTTTACAATATCAGGATGCGACCAAGCAAATGTTAACCCATATTCAAAATAACCTGACCGATATGGGTGAAGAGATTCAATCATTAGAACGTTCTGAGGTCGATCTTAATGACCCAATTAAAACCCTTTTAATCAATAAGATTGGATTACACTATACGATGACCAAAGAGCGCGACATTTTTAAGGCCGTCACCGGTTTTGATGCATCTCAATGCGCATCGGATAAGGATGATGAAATTACCTTTTTCTAAACAATGACTGATTTAATGTTAAGTGAGTGAACCATTAAGGGAAAGAAAATATTATTTGTCGATGATTCGGCGTCTATGCGCCAAGTGGTTGGTATTGCCATGAAAAATGCCGGTTATGAAGTGGAAACGGCTAATGATGGTCAAGATGGCGTAAGCAAACTGGGTGAACGGTTTAGTGCAATCATCACCGATTTAAATATGCCTAATATGAATGGCATTGAATTTATTAAAGCCATTAAACAAAACCCCAACAACAAGTTTACGCCCATCATTATGCTAACGACGGAATCATCGGATGAGATGAAAAAGCAAGGACAGCAAGCGGGCGCTAAGGTGTGGATGGTTAAGCCGTTTAAGCCGGCACAATTGCTAGGTGTTTTGCAAAAGTTGTTGGGGTAGGATTTTGACTGGCATTCAACATGCAAAAAACAGTTATTGGGATAATCGATTTAAACGTCATACGGTCAAACTATTACCCGGTGAATTTCATACTGCTACAAATGGAGAAATGTTGGTGACGGTTTTGGGGTCTTGTGTGGCGGCATGTATTCGCGATCCTCGTAAAGGAATAGGTGGAATGAATCACTTTTTACTGCCTATTCAAAACAAACCCAAAAAGCTAAAACCGTGGCCTGAAAGCTATCTGAATGATGACGCTCGCTATGGGGATTTGGCCATGGAACTACTCATTAACGATATTATTAAACGGGGTGGACAGCGTCAATATTTGGAGGCCAAAATTTTTGGTGGTGCCCAAATGTTTGAATCCAGGATGGAAATCGGGCAACGGAATGTAGCCTTTGTACGGGAGTATTTAACCTTTGAATCCATTGCAATTCGGTCACATGACGTTAACGGAATTTATGGACGAAAAGTCTACTTTATTCCCGAAACGGGGGATGTTTATGTCAAGCGGATTAATAGCCTGCATAATCGTACCATTGAAGAACGAGAAGAGAACTATCTGCGAGATGCACAAAAAGAGAAGACAGATGCAATCATTAATTTTTTTAACTAAGTTTACCTTATTGAGGCTTTAATGATAAAAAAATGTTGATTGAATTAATCAAATCCGTTGCCTTGCTGTTGGCATTGAGTTATTTACAAAACCTCAATAGTCAAAAGTGGGACGAAAACTCCTTGATTGGCAAAATCAATACGGGCCTTTTATTTGGCGTTATTGCAGTTGTGGTGATGATGGCCCCCATCCAATTACAGCCAGGACTCATTTTTGACCCACGCTCGGTGATTGTTAGTTTAGTTGGCCTTTTTTATGGTGGATTAACGACAATTATCGCGGTGGTTATTGCTGCTGTATATCGTGCTTACCTGGGCGGCGCAGGTATGGCTACCGGAATCTTGGTGATTGTCGTATGTGCACTTATGGGCGTGGCTTTTCGGTATTATCGTGCTCAATTCAGAATTTCGAATCCGTATGTCAAGCTTTATGTTTTTGGCATTGTCGTACATTTGGCCGTACTGACGTGCTTCCTTACGCTATCCGCTGAGGTGCGTTGGAAAGTCATAGAAACCATGGCCATGCCATTTTTATTGATATTGCCTTTAGCCACGCTCTTTCTTGGTGTGCTACTGATGGATATCGAAAAACGTTTATCCATCCGAAAATCACTTGAAGAAAGTGAAAAGAATTATCGGAACCTGTTTGAAGAAGCCGGTGCTTCCATTTGGCTGGAGGATTTTTCTCGTCTCATTTCTCTCATTGAACAACTAAAGCAACAAGACATCGATGATTATTCGGAATATCTTAAAAAACATCCACAATGGGTAAGCAACGCACTGAATGCAATTCAAGTCATTGATGTTAACCAGGCTTCCTTGGATTTATACGGCGCAAAAAACAAACATGAACTGTTAAAGTCGTTAGAAAAAACGTTTTTACCTGAATCTCAGCCTGTCTTTATTAACGAACTGGTGGCACTTCTCGAAGGAAAATCGTATTTTCGCGCCGAAGCACTGACTCAAACCTTACAGGGTAATCCCATTCATATTCTGTTAACCATTGCCTTTCCCAAAAACCTTGAAGGATGGAAAAAGGTGATTGTTAGTATGATGGATATTAGCGAACAAAAACGAATTGAGGCATCGTTGCGTTTCAGCGAGCATCGTCATCAGGAAGTGATCGAAACCGCTGTTGATGGGTTTTGGCTTCTCTCAAAAGACGGTTTTTTAAAAGAGGTGAATGCGGCCTATGTCACAATGTCCGGCTATACGCGCCAAGAACTGTTAACGATGCATATTCGTAATCTAGAAGTGCAGGAAACGATTAACGATATCCAACAACATATTGAAACGGTGATTCAACAGGGTAGTGATGTGTTTCAAACCAAACACAAACGAAAAAATGGTGTGATTTGGCCGGTTGAAGTGACGGTAACCTATTCAACATTAGATGGGGGATGTTTCTTTGTTTTCCTGCGGGATATTTATCAGCGACAATTAACTGAATACCTGACCAACCTGAAACATCAATTATCGGAAATTGCCTATAAAGGCAATGTGGCTGGCATTATGACTGAAGCCTTAGATACTGCTGAAGCCATTACCGGCAGTCAAATTGGCTTCTTTCATCTTGTAGAACCGGATCAGGAAACTATTTCGTTACAGGTTTGGTCCACTAATACGTTGAAGAATATGTGTCATGCCAAAGGTGAGGGTGCGCATTATCCGGTAAGTGAGGCTGGTGTTTGGGTAGATTGTATTCATCAACGAAAGCCCATCATTCACAATAATTATGCGGCATTACCCCATAAAAAAGGCATGCCACCAGGTCATGCTCATCTGGATCGAGAACTGACTGTGCCCGTGTTGAGACAGGATCAAATCGTGGCCGTGATGGGTGTGGGGAATAAACCTGTTGATTATTATCCTCAAGAAAGTGACGTGGTCCAACAAATTGCGGACATTGCCTATGATTACATCCAACGTAAACAAGCCGAAGAGCGGATTGAATATTTGGCCTATTACGATGTGCTGACCGGGTTACCCAATCGAACCCTGTTATTGGACCGGATCAATCAAGCCATCGCCCACAGTAAACGTATTAAGCGTAGTTTTGCATTATGTTTTCTGGATGTGGATGGATTTAAACCGATTAATGATCGCTATGGGCATGAAATTGGTGATCAATTATTAATGGAAATCTCACTCAGACTGAAAGATGCCATTCGCGAAGGCGATAGTCTTTCTCGCCTTGGGGGGGATGAATTTATCATGGTGTTAACGCAATTGGATAATCCCGATGATTATGAAATCATCATTAAGCGAATTTTAAGCGCGTTAGCAGAGCCTTTTGTCATGGACGCTATTCAAGTTCAGGTTACCGCCAGTATTGGTATCACCTTTTATCCACAAGATGATCACGATGCCGACACCTTGTTACGACATGCCGATCAAGCCATGTATAAAGCTAAAGCTTCAGGCAAGAATCAGTATTACATTCACGACTATGCCTTTGAGCAACAGCAAAAAGACGGACAGGAAATCGTCAGTTTGATCAAACCGGGAATCAAAGCCGGTCAGTTTGAGTTATTTTATCAGCCCAAGGTTAATATCCGAAATGGTGAGGTCATTGGATTGGAAGCGTTGATTCGATGGCATCATCCGCAAAGAGGCTTATTAGCACCGGGATTATTCCTATCGTATCTTGAGAATACCAATGAAGCAATCTTACTGGGTAATTGGGTTATCCAACAAGCGATACAGCACCTTGAAACCCATCTGTCGGAAGGATTAAACATTTCTATTAGTGTGAATATCAGTGCACAACACCTACAACATTCGCATTTTGTCGGCTTTTTAAAAGAGCAACTTGAGCATGCCAGCAGCAACATTGCCAATTATTTAGAATTTGAAATACTTGAAACCGCTTCCATTGAGGATACTACCGTGGTGGCCGCGCTGATGGGACAATGTGCCGAGTTGGGGATTAAGTTTTCATTGGATGATTTTGGCACCGGTTATTCGTCATTAACCTACTTTCACCGTCTACCCATCGATATTCTGAAAATTGACCAGCATTTTGTGCGGGATATTCTGGATGACCCCGACGACTGGAAAATTGTCCAGGGGGTGATTAATTTAGCTGAGCAATATCATCGACCGGTGATTGCCGAGGGGGTGGAATCCATTGAAATTGCAGCCATGTTAATGAGTTTAGGCAATACCTTCATGCAAGGGTATGCCATATCGCGTCCCATTCCTCAACGGGAAATTCGCTCTTGGTTAATGCAGTGGCAAAACAAGGGACTGTGGAAAGAACTGCAACAATTAGCTTTATCAAACGATAGCGATATCGCTATTCAAGTGGCTATTTTAAGCTTGGAACGTTGGGTGGAACAAATAATCAACGCGGTTGATTCAAATAACCCATCGATGTTGCCCGAATTGTCATCGTTCCAGTGCAGTTTTTCGCATTGGTACCAGGGATTGGGTAAATTTCTATATGGTTCAAATCCCAGTTATCCGTTTATTGGACCTAAGCATGAAAAAGTCCATCAATTGGGTAAGCGACTTATCGAAAGTGAACAGACTGAACAACAAAAGCAATCATCGTTAGACACATTGCAAGAAGCTAAACAAGAATTAATTACGGCAATCATATGCTTGCAAGCTCAAACAAACCAAAGCAACTAGGCCATGAACGATATCCATTCGATACAATTTTTAGGCGCGTTAGCAGAAATTACCAGCCACGAGAGCCGTGAATACATCGAACAAAGTCTCATCGAAACCCTGCAAGCTTATCATAACTCCAAGTCGTATTGGTTGTATCAGGTTTTAACGAACAAGCCGGACTTGACTCTGGGGTTACTCTCCTATACCACGAAAAAAAAGATTATTTCAGAACGAGAGGCAATCCCACAAAAATTACCGGATTTTTTAAACGACGCTGTTCATGATTCGGTCGCTAATGGTCAGGTTGCTGTTGCTGAAAACCCGAAGGATAGTCAAGATACGTATTGGATTTATCCTGCTGCGGATAGCCATCAAAATATTTTTGCCATTTTGATTGAAAGAGCAGAAACTGATAGGCATAGGAATCAACAATTGGTTCACCATGTGTTTAGAGTCTATAGTAATTATTTACGGTTATTGGAAAAAAGTCGACGTGACAAGCTAACTAATCTGTTGAATCGAGAAACGCTATCGGATGAAATCACGCGGGTACTCATCCAAAACCGGGAAGAGATTCCAACGGGATTAAAACTCAATCCGGAACATAAAAATAATCTACGTCAGCATAAGGGCGATTTACGTTATTGGCTTGGTGTGCTGGATATTGACCACTTTAAAACCATTAATGATACCTACGGTCATGTATACGGGGATGATATTTTAATCTTGGTGGCTCAACTCATTAGTCAATGCGTCAGAAGCTATGATTTGGTCTTTCGTTTTGGCGGAGAGGAATTCGTGATTTTATTAAAAGCGACTTCCGTTAACGATGCGCGGGTCACTTTCGAGCGAATTCGTCACGAGATCGGGAACCATCAATTTGCCAAAGTTAAACACGTGTCCGTTAGCATTGGTTTTACCGAAGTGGATCAACAAGCAGCACCCTCTGGCGTGATCGATGAAGCCGATAGTGCCCTGTATTACGCCAAAAAAAATGGTCGGGATCAGACGCACTTTTATAGCGAACTCTTGGCCAACGGATTCATTAGTTCCACCCAACCCACAGAAGAAGACAGTGATATCAGCTTTTTTGATGATCTGAATACTAAAGGTTTATGTAATTAAACGTGAGCTTACGTACAATAACGGGAAGAAATTTTATGTATCAGGGAATGCAATGAAACTTCATATTCGATTGATTGGTCTGATGATTTCGTTTTTGATACCTCAGCTTGCCATGCCAGCGAATCTATTGAACTTGAATCAGGCAGAAAAAGCCTATTTAGACAGTAAACCCTATCTTACAGTGATGAACCTGGAAAAGTTTCATCCGTTTGCATTCCTTCAAGATGGAAAACCTGTCGGTTACAGTGTTGACGTGATGAGATTACTGGGCCAATTACTGAATAAAGAGATTCGATTTATCACGGACAAAACCTGGAAAGCTCAACTGGAGATGCTTAAACAAGGCGAAATCGATATCATTCCATACATTGTGGTCACCGATGAACGAAAAGCCTATGTGGATTATACCGATTTTTTGCATCTGACCTATCTTATCGGCTTTGTCGCCCATGAAAATCAAACGCTGACGTCCATGGCTGACCTAAAAGGCAAAACCGTTGCAGTGGTGAATAAGTATTATCTTCACGACCACCTGCAAAAACACTTCCCTGACATCAATCTATTACTCACCAACTCCACTCAGGAATCCATTGATGCCGTCGCCGACAATCGGGCCGATGCCACGGTCGATAATTTAACCACCTTAAATTACTTTATTCGGGAACGATGGCTCAATCAATTGAAAGTTTACCATATCAGTGATTTTCAATTACCCACAGAAATTGAACTTCCCATGGGCGTCTCAAAGGGAAACCATTTGCTTAAATCCATTTTGGAAAAAGTGAATGCCGCCTTACCCCAAAAAGACATTCAACGATTAAAACAAAAATGGTTCTCGGCTACCGAGAGAGGATTGGAGTTTACCCCTGAAGAAAAGGCCTATCTTGACAGTAAACCGGAACTGTCCGTAATGAGCCTGGGAAACTTTCAGCCCTTTAGTTTTCGTGTCAATGAAGAACCGCAGGGATTCAGCATCGAAACCCTGCGACTGATTGGCGAGAGCCTGGGTAAACCCATTCGATTTGTTAAAAAACCGTGGAATGACCAACTGGAGATGTTAAAAACAGGACAGTTGGATATTATTCCCCATCTGGCAATTACCGAAGAACGCAAACAATTTGCCGATTATACCAACTTCATCCACTTAACCTACCTGATTGGTTTTGCGACTCAAAAAGAGCATCAGCTCCAGTTAATGGATGACTTGGTGGGTAAAAAATTGGCCGTGGTCAAGGGTTACTATCTGCATAAACACTTGGAAAAAAACTTTCCGCATCTTGAACTATTGGTGGTCAGGTCTACGGAAGAAGCGGTGAAAAGCGTGGCACAGGGCAAAGCCTTTGCCGTGGTGGATAACGTGCCAACCCTCAACTATTTTATTCAGGAAAAATGGTTGAGCAATTTAAAAATTGCCAGCGTCAATGATTTTGGCTTACCGTTGGAAACCCATATGCCCATGGGATTGACCAAAGGCAATCAGCACCTTAAATCGATTCTTGAAAAAGTAGTGGCCCATATTCCCGTCACCCAAATCAATACCTTAAAGGAAAAATGGCTGTTCAGTGAGAAGCAGCAACCTAAACTACAGATTAATCTGAGTGAGGCCGAACAAACCTATCTCAAGACGAAACAACAAATTTCCATGTGTATTGACCCCGACTGGATGCCCTTTGAAGCAAACCAGAATGGCAATCACATCGGAATGAGTGCTGACTATTTTCAATTATTTGAACAAGCGATTGGTATACCCATTAACCTGGTACCGAGTAAAACCTGGCCAGAATCCTTACAATTGGGCAAGGCCAGAGCCTGTGATATTTTTTCTTTGGTGATGTCGACACCCGAACGACGCCAATATCTGGATTTTACGCAGCCTTATTTCTCCACGCCATTAGTGTTAGCCACCGAACTGCATCGTCCCTGGACGATGAATATGAATGAAATCCAAGAAGCCCGTATTGGCATTGTGAAAGGGTATGCGTATGGTGAACTACTCCGACAGCGCTATCCTGATATGAATTTAATTGATGTTAACAATCTTACCGAAGGGCTTCGACAAGTTGAACAAGGTCAACTTTACGGTTTTATTGGTACCTTAGCCGCTGTCGGCTATCACATCCAACAGAATCACGTAGGCCAGTTAAAAATCAATGGTAAATTTCCGGAAACCTGGGATTTAGCGGTGGGGACTCGTAACGATGAACCCCAATTACAGCAGATTTTTAATAAGGTGGTACAGGCACTTTCGGAAACCGAGCATCAACGCATTCATAACAAATGGATAACCGTATCCATCGATGAAAAAATTGATAATAATGCGTTAACCGATACTGAAAAGCAGTTTTTAAAACAACATCCGGTGATTCGCTTTCGCGTGCGTTCCGAGCATGCCCCTTTTGAGTTTTCTGATAATGGTATCGCCTCAGGAATCGCCGTGGATTATATTAAAGCCATTGCGGACCTCATCGGATTTAAAGCCCAGTTTATTATCGATGATCGACCGGTTGAAGATGCGTTTAAATTGATGAATTCACACCAAGGGCCTTATGATACGGGGTTATTTACCGTAAAAAGTAAAGCACGAGAAAAGCTGCTGGCATTTGGTGATACGTATTTGTCCTATCCCATGATGATTATCACCCATCATCAAGCCGATTACTTTGGCAAACTCAGTGACTTAAATGGTAAAACCGTGGTGTTAGAGCACGGCTTTTTAACCAATCAATGGCTCAAACGGGATTATCCGGACATTCACATCATCAACGCTGTCAATACGGCAGAAGCCTTGAAACTGGTTAATGAGGGCAATGCTGATGCGTATGTAGGGAATCTAGCCATTGCCAATTATATGATGACCTATGGCGGTCTCGATAACATTAAAATCGCCGCCCCGACGCAGTACGGCAATATCAACTATCATTTTATAGCCCCAAAAGGTTGGGAAGCCTTAGCGTCCATTTTAAGTAAAGGCTATCGCCGTTTACCTCAACAGTTACATCATTCGCTACAACAAAAGTGGTATTCCTTACAAATGGTGAAAACTTATGACTACAGTCTATTTTGGAAAGTATTGGCCGTGGTTATCTTCTTTGTTGTATGGATGTTGTGGTGGAATCGAAAGCTGGCGACCTCCCAACAAACCACGCAAACAGCCTTAACCCAATTACAACGTGTCGAGTTGCAACTTAAAGAAAAAAATACGGAACTGGAATACTTATCCATCACCGACCCATTAACCCAGTTGTACAACCGAACCAAATTGGATGCCATTTTAGATCATGAAATGGCCCGTTCCGAGCGCTATAACAGCGCTTTAGGGATTATTATTCTGGATATTGATTATTTTAAACGTATTAACGATACCTTTGGGCACCAACGAGGCGATCAGGTGTTAATTAAGTTTGCTCACCTGTTAAAAGAAAATATTCGCCAAGTGGATACCGTTGGACGATGGGGCGGAGAAGAATTTGTAATTATTTGTCCGGAAGCCAAACTGGAGCAAACCCTTAAATTGGCGGAAAAGCTCCGTATCATCGTTGAACGTCATTCGTTTGAAGAGGTCGGTAGTAAAACGGCGAGTTTTGGGCTTACTGCTTTTAGGGAGGGAGATACGAGTACCACGTTGTTAGCTCGTGCTGACCGAGCACTTTATGATGCGAAAGAGCAGGGCAGAAACCGAGTGGTTTATCGTTAATAGTTGTAATATATAGACCTGCGTTTTCATTGAAAAGCTTGTGTTATTGATGGTGATAGGCTTCTTACTGAAACAAGATATGAAACATCCCGGCAATTTAATTTCGTTATCAACGTCTCGCTACCTGAATTAAGGGCTATCTTTCGTGCAGCTTATGCTTTTAATGTCAGACATATCTTTATTTTGCCTTGAAGGTAAGCTATTTTTTTAAATAATAACATTGGGGGACAATAGAATGGTCACACTTGTTAATTGGTCAGATGCTAAGCTGATTCATCAAAATAATGAGTATGTATTAAAGGAAAAAGTATCCGGTAAAATCTTCTATCGGTATTATGCGGATAACCAAGTGGATGCGATTTGTATCGGCGCTTCACGATATGGAATGTACACTACCATTAAAGCACTAGATAAGCGTGTGGAGATATTGCTTCAATAAAATCAAGCAAAATATGATGCGTAGTTTTCTTTAGGTTGATTTAAAAAAACTTAATATCGTTTTGCTTCGTGTTGTCGATTAATTGATCTGGAGTTGAAAGTTTGAGTTTGTTAATTTTATCTTTCATCAGCCTGTTGTTTTCGTTCATATCATCCAATAGATTGGTGATGTCTTCACGGTAATAATCCACACAATCCTGTAACCGTTCCTCTTCATCGGGATCCAATGATGAGACCAATCCCAAGGATAAAAATATATCTTTCAACTCGTTATTCATTTTGTTAAATGATGATGATACTTTATCTTGGCTGGTCCGATTCTTCGCTTGCAGTTGTTCTACCGAATCCAGCAATTCGTTTTCCGTTTGAATAGCATTGATGGTAGCCTGTACGCCGTTTAATAGGGGGCCTGTGGAAGAACCCTCGAAAATGACGAGTATGAAAAACTTTCACAACCAGGATCGGTCAGTGCCAACCTCAGAAAAATTACATTCTATAAACCCATTGCGGATATCGGCTTCGTGACTCATTTCTGCGGCTAATTCTTCAATTTGATTTTCAAGATCTTCATTATTTTCATATTGGAAAGTTAACTCATATTCCCAACCATCCTTTTCAAGCTTTTTCGCGTTGTAATGCGAGAGATGAAAGTCTTCGATGTATTGACGTGACTTGCCTTTCCCACGGACAAACTTACTGTTATTTTCGACCTGTAGCCAGAGGATCACTTTTGTCGTTTTCATTTCTGGCGGAGCACCTGATTGCTTAACTGCGTTTATCGCCCTATAAATCGAGGCTTCCCCTAGACTGAATTCCTTGGCCAGTTGACCAATAGTGGCTCCAGCCATTCGCCGCGAATAGATTTCCTGTTTTCTGGTATCTGTCAGCTTGGGTGGCCGGCCAAACTTCACGCCGTTTTCTTTGGCTTTGGCGATCCCTTCGGCTTGCCGCTCGGTGCGCAGATCATTCTCAAATTCGGCAATCGCTGCCAGCATATTGAACATAAGCCTGCCGGTAGAGGTACTGGTATCGATATTCTGATCGACTACCAGAAGATCAATACCTTCGCGTTTGAAGCGCTTGGCCTGTTGCGCCAGATGGACCACTGACCGAGCCAACCGGTCAAGTCGAGTGATAATCAGGGTATCCCCTTCGCGTAGGTAGTTCATACAGGACTGAAATTCGGGACGGTCGGCAGTGCGACCGCTACGCTTTTCCTGGTAAATCCGGTCACATTTTGCCTGGTTCAATTTTTCCAGTTGTACTTCCAGGCTTTGACCTGTTGAGCTGACTCGGGCATATCCCACACGTGGCATTTTCTATCAAATCTCTCAAAAGGTTTTGATTGTTTACTTATGATAGTAGTTTTGATAGGCTTTTTCAAGCCCTATCAATTTGTATACAATTTGATAGCCTGTAATCGTGGTGAATAATGTTCGAATCAATTATACTGAACGAATCGAATGATATTGTGAGGTAATAACGATGGACGCACTTTCGGCTAATGAAGCGAAAACCCATTTTGGCGACATGCTCTTAAAAGCACAGCGTGCTCCGATTCAGATTAATAAGAACGGCAAACCCGTTGCTGTGGTGATCTCCGCAGAAGAATATGAAAGCATCGAAGCACTCAAGTTGCGTTTGTTGCAATCCAGAGCCGCTCAAGCCAATATCGATATCGCGGCAGACAACCTGGTCGATGGCGAAGCATTTTTTAGTGAATTGGAATCGGGTCAACACGACTAAGCCTTAAGGGAGAGAAGTAGTGGGTACCATCGAGCTTAACCCAGAACAACTTCAGATGGTGAAAATCATCCACGACCACGCACTCCGGTTTCCGCTCAACGAAACCGGTGATGCGCAACTGCTGCAAACTTGCTACGACTACATGGATGCATTCAAGCGGGTGATGGATAGCACCTCACACACACAAATGGATTACATCTGCCAGCAATACGATGGCTTTTATCGATTCGCCAAACTGATGGAGATGCTGGCTCAGGGTATCACTGATGGCATCATTGACGTCCCCAAAGATCATTAGTCCCAATGTCAAACTACCGATTAACGCCGGACGCTCAGTCCGATCTCATCGAAATACGCCGTTATACACTACAACAATGGGGATCTGCTCAGTCCCAAAAATATTTATCAAAACTCCGGAAAACGATTCGCTTGCTCGCCGAAAAGCCCTCTCTGGGCAAATCCAGACCGGAGGTTGGAGCGAATGTATTGAGTTTTCCTTATGCCAGTCACGTCATCTATTATGTGGTGCACAAACAGCAATTGGTGGTATTCGGTGTGTTACACAAACGCATGGTGCCGGTCAATCACCTGGCTGGGCGCGAGGTTATTTAATGGTGCGATCCGATGAGCCGAATAATCGAGATTAACCATGGACAGCACCAAACGCATTCAACTGTTATCCAATACAGAAGTCGATGAGCTTTATGCACGACCCGAGTTTAATGCACACGAGCAACGTCTTTACTTTACGCTCATTCCATCTGAACGCGACGCATTGACGCAGTTCAGTAATACCAAAACTCGCATCTATTTCATCCTGCAACTGGGTTACTTCAAAGCCAAGCAACAGTTTTTCAACTTCTCATTGGAAGACATCAAGAACGATGTGCAGTTTATTGTCGGTACTTTTTACAGTAAATCGGCCTCGATGTTGCTCACCGGAAGTATATCCCGTGACTATATACGCATCCAACGGCAGGTTATCCTGTCTCTCTATGACTATCGCAACTGGTCATCAAATCTCATACCCAAAATTCAAGCTCATATCGGCGCTCTATTACGTTATTACCCCAAAGGTCACAGTGCCTTTAGACAGGTGCTAGCTTACTTTGAACATCAACAGATTATTATTCCATCCTATACCACACTTCAGGATATGTTCAGCCGCGCTTTCGCCGCAGAAGAGAAACGGCTTTCGGCAGTTATTGCGTCCATTCCAGTGTCGCTAACTGATGAACTGGCAGCATTAATCCATCGTGAAGACGGCATTACCGCGCTAAACATCCTTCGCTCAGATCAAAAAGACTTCAAGTATACGGCGGTTAAGACCGAAGTCGATAAAGCCCTGCGAATTAAGGAATTGTACACCTTTGTCAAAGTCTTTATTCCCTCGCTGAAATTGTCAAAAAATGCCGTACGCTATTATGCAGACATTGCTGAGCAGTATGCGGCTTCCCGGTTGCGGCGACTCAACAAGTCTCAGCAAATGCTTCACGCACTCTGCTTTGTTTATCACCGCTATCAGCAGATCATGGACAATCTGATCGTCAGCTTTTGTTATCACACACGATCGATCATGGATGCCGGTAAGACCTATGCGTCGATGGCACACATGGAACACAGTTCCAACGTCGTGATTGATTTCCCCAAACTGGCGAAATTCCTGAAATGGTTTCCCAGCCGGAACTCGGACATGACTCAGGAAGAGCTAAACGACGTTGCTTATAGCATTTTACCCAAAGAACAGTTCTCGACACTCGCCGAATTTTTAGATGGGAAATCCTTCGATAAAAAAGCCGCTCTTTGGCAATATTATGGAAAGTCATCACGGATATTTTCACTCTATCTCAGACCCATTTTTACCGCAGTCGATTTCGAGTATTACAAGGACAATAGTTATATTAGTAACCTGATTGACGTACTGAAATCACATTACGCCAACGGTAAAGTGCTATCTGAACTCAAGATCTGCGATGATGATCTTGGATTTACCGTACCGAAAGGCATGACGCAATATCTAAAGCGGAATCCAACGGATACCCATATCGATCCCTATCTGTTTGAGTTTTACGTCTACCAGAAAATCTACCATGAAATTGATCGAGGCCGACTGTATTGTAATGACAGTGTGTCCTACTGTGATATCGACTCCGATCTGGTTGATGATGCCCTGGTGGATGATGCGGAAAAGATTGCGGAGGAATTCGGTTACCCCAAGATCCCTGTCTACTGTGAGCAACGCCTCAATGAAGCGCTTCAGGAGCTCAATGACGCCTGGTCACGAACCACAGGTAATATCCAGGAGAATAACAATCCAGGGCTTAGTATCCGGGAAACCCGAACAGGGCAACAACTTTGGAGCCTGCTCTATGACAGTTCCGAGAAGCTGGACGACGCTTTTTTCAAGACACTGCCGAAAGTGGAAATCGCCAATATTGTGATGTTTATTGGTGATAGGATCGGTATGTGGAGTGGATTTACCCACCTGAAGGATCGCTACACTAAACGAAAAAAACCGTTGCCGTTGGCCATCAACGCCTGTCTTCTATCGGAGGCATTTGGATTTGGTACCCTTAAGATGGCTGATATGTCTGATCTGGAACTCAACCAGTTACGATCAATGCGGGAGGACTTTGTCCGCGTCGATACCCTATGTGCTGCCAACGATATTGTCAGCAATCATATTCATTCGCTTCCGATTTTTAATCACTGGAACCTCATGGATGAAAAGGTGCTAGCCGACGCGGATGGGCAAAAATTTGCGACGACTGACAGCACCATTCAATCGCGCTATTCCAGAAAATACCTGGGTAAAGGCCGTGGGATCTCCCTGTACACCTTGCTTGCCAACTATGTTGCGGTTAATGCTAAGAATATCGGCCTGAACGAGTACGAAGGCCATTCCTTGTATGACATGATCTACAGCAACAAAACGGATATCGACATCCATATGGTAACGGGTGACAATCACTCATTGAACAAATTGAATTTTGTGGCGCTGGATTCCATTGATGTGGATTATGTACCCAGTATCAAGAATGTCAGGGAGGCTGCGGATGATCTGTATGCCGCTCAACCACTGGATTATGATACCGGCATTCTCAAGCCCAAAGGGATCATCAACATCGAGCGTATCCGCTCCCAGAGACACGGCGTGATGCGAGTGCTGCTGTCACTGCTCATGCAAGAAAATACCCAAAGCAATATCATTCGCAAACATAATTCCCATGCCCGATACGCCAGATTGAAAGCCGCACTGTTTGAATACAATGCCATTTTTAAGAGCATACACATTTTAAATCTGATCGACGACATGCGCTTAAGAAAGGCGATTCGGAGTGCCCGAAACCGTACCGAAGCCTATCATCAGCTCCAGAGTAACATCAGAAAAACCTACAACGGCATCTTCCAGGGCAAACGCATTGTGGAAAACCGCGTTAGTGCCCACGCAGCCAGATTGGTGGCCAACTGCATCATTGCCTACAACAGCATGATCCTGAATTCGGTGTATGAAAAGATGCGAGCCATCGGTGCACCTCAAGCAATCATTGATGAATTTACCCGGATTTCACCGATTGCCTGGACACATACATTGTTTACCGGGCGCTACAGTTTCCGGAAGAACAATGGCAAAATTGATGTGGAAGCCATGGCGAAAATACTGGAAGCGCATGTGAGACAACACTTCTGGAAGGACCAGAGCGATAGGGTCAGTCAAGAGACATCCGCTACCACGTTAGAATTTGAAATTACTCGATAAGTGGAACGCAGTAGTGGTAAAACGTCTTAAAAGGTTTGCGCAACAGATGATGATGAAGATTGATGCGTTCTATGTTGAGAAATAGCGTAAGAGAAGGGCTTTACTCTTACTCGTCATTTTCGAGGGTTCTTCCACAGGACCCCTAATAAGTTGTTATTATAACGACTAAAAAATATTGATGTGCCAGGATAGAGTTAGCTTCCAAGATAACTGCCAACGTTAAAATACCCTTAACTCTCGAGTTAATGCTTGGTGTCAATTCCTAGCACTCATTTATGTAGGGGGCGTTACCTGTTATCTTGATAGTGAGACTGATATCAGCCGACCAGGTCAGTATTGACTAATTGCATGAACAACGATGCCTTTTAATTGGTGCCAGTGCTAAATTAATATGACCCAAAAAATGGTGCCCAGGGCAATTAAAGAGGAGAGCAATACGCCAAAGTATAAATAATTACTGTAAGCTTTTTTGAAACGACCCATCAAACTCCCCCCCCGAAATCAGTTTGGTTACGTATTGTAAAAAAGAAACTATGAACTGTTTATGTCAATTTTTTGTAATTGATACAAAAAAATACGCAAATAAGGTTGTCCCTCATCCAATAGGGGGGATTATAGCTCACTTTAAGTAATTCCGACAACATTACTCAGGCACCCCTAATTGAATATTAGAGTATTCTAAATCACACAATATTGCAGTATCATGTAATTATATATTAACCCTCTTGTTGATATATTTGCTAGGGGCTGTTGATCTTTGGTGGTTAATTTTTAGACAGCATGGTGAACCGGTATAATGGTTCTGCGAAAAATCAACACACCAGGAGCCACCATGCCAAGAAACATGTTAGCAGACGAATACTGGAAAAAGCTATCACGAATTATGCTTTATACCGGAAGAGTTTATAACAAGCCTGAACATCGGAAAACCGTGGAAGGCATTCTGTACCGAATGCGACTAGGTTGTCCTTGGAGAGATGTTCCAGAGTTTTTTTGGTGATTGGAGTGCTATCTATAGAAGGTTTAATTTGTGGTCCAAAAAAGGCATTATGATTCGCCTTTTTAATGCCTTAAAAAAATCGTCAGATTTAGAATGGGAGTTTATTAATGGGAGCTTTGTTAAGGCCCATCAGCATAGTGCAGGAGCTTCATCTGATGGCTCCGAAGCAGTCGGCAAAAGTCGTGGAGGCAATACCACTAAAATTCATTTGGCCGTTGATAGCTATGGCCTACCCATTGAATTTAAGCTCACTGGTGGAGAGGTCAACGACAGTATAGTCGCCCCTGATTTAATTGAGCAATTACCGGACTCAGATTATGTGGCCGCGGACAAAGGGTATGACAGCGAATCAATACGAGAATTGATTCGTCAAAAGAACGCCACTCCGGTCATCCCCAGAAAACGAAACTCTAAAGTGGGTAATTCAGATATTGACTGGGGGTTCTATAAATACCGGCACTTAGTTGAAAATGCCTTTGCCAGACTTAAGCATTACCGAGCAATAGCCACTCGATATGACAAATTAGAAAGAAATTATGCAAGTACAGTGGCTTTGGGATGTTGCATGATATGGCTTCCAATGGAAGTTGGTTAAATTATGTACACAAAAGATCAACAAGCCCTAGGGTGTTCTAGGAAAGGATTACAGCTTAAATACCCCCTGTTCTTAGCTGTTATCCTTTTTTTAATGATGGGGAGGGGCGGTTGAGCGGAAACATCGTTAAGATGTTTCCAGTCAGTGATCGAAATGTATCCATTCTCGTTCAAATCAGGTACGCCTTACCGGTGACTAGGTCTTTTCCACACATTCCAGACCATTGTTTGAGTCTCTTTTGGTCATTTTCAAAGTACGATGATGTATAACGCCGAAAATTAAAGTGGCTCTCATATTAATCTTTATTTTAATGCGGTTTTTCAGTTTCAATTCATTTTCAAATGATATAGTGCCAATCACGATACGAGTTGATATCGGCTACTTTCGGGATTGAAGAAAAATATGTCCACGGGTCTTTTGGCACTGCTTATCCTATTAGTGATTGTTTTCCAAGTTGTGGTGTTTACCGTTATCGGAATAAAGCGAAAAGCTAAACCTGAGGCGTCAGAAGCTGAGACTAAAACTGATTCGGTCACCGATTTGGATAAATCGGGTG
>Ga0209475_10001660_pt1 | contig 26709 bp, 23 predicted proteins | sample tdDd471_FD_187128 | JGI IMG/M metagenome (GOLD analysis project Ga0209475, IMG submission 187128) | Marine sediment microbial communities from the Atlantic coast under amendment with organic carbon and nitrate - tdDd47.1 (SPAdes)... | ecosystem: Environmental > Aquatic > Marine > Coastal >... | reverse complement strand
TTTGAAAGCTGCATATTTCCACGTGTTGGCAGACACATTAACTTCTATTTTAGCTATTATAGCCCTAGTTGCTGGTAAACAGCTTGGTTGGATTTGGATGGATGCTCTCATGGGAATAGTTGGTGCGTTGATAATAACGAAGTGGTCTTATAATCTCATTCGAGAGTCAAGCGTTGTTCTGCTCGATAAATCTCCGGAATATGGTAACTATCATGAGGTAACAGCGCAATTTACCAATGAGTTTCAAGTCAAAATTACCGATCTTCATGTGTGGCGTTTATCCTCAAGTCATCAAGCTGGCATTCTTGCTATCGAAGGCGGAGACTCGAACAGCATCAAAAAGTACAAAAGTTTTATCCAGATGCAGTATCCTAAACTGACTCATTTAACGATTGAAGTCGGCATTTAGTAAGCATGTTTCACGAGGGGTAGTAAAGGCTGATGACTCTTTCTATTATATAGGCCTTCTGTTTGCTGGTGATAAAATGCAAATCTATTTTGAAGTTAATGAAAGACTGCTGAATGAGCTTTTTTGTCTAAAGGTAGTCAGGTAAGACTATATCAGAGTTTTTAACGTTAAGTGCGGTTGAACATTATGAAGTCACCTGGGGCGGTTTCCTGCCGGCAACAGCAAACAACATCGCCGAATACTTAGCTGACTATGCCGATAGCTTAGCCGTTAATACATTAAAGCAACGCGCGGAGGTACTCGCCCAATGGCACATCGAGCAAGGTTTTCCCGATCCAACTAAATCGCCTCTAGTGAAAAAGGTGTTAAAAGGGATCCGAGAGCTTCATCCGGGCAATCCGAAACAAGCGAAACCATTACAACTCGAATCGCTAACACAAATAGTCAATTATCTGGAACAGGAGATTTCATGCTCCCCTACCGCACTTCATTGCTATCGAGATAAAGCATTCATTTTGCTCGGATTTTGGCGCGGCTTTCGGAGTGATGAACTTTGCAGGCTCTCAGTCGAGTTTATAAGCGTGGCCCCAAGTGAAGAGTTAACGCTATTTCTTCCCCGCTCGAAAGGCGATAAACAATCTTTGGGGCAAACCTTTCACGCGCCGGCACTAGCCCAATTATGTCCGGTCACCGCTTATCAAGATTGGCTTGATATCGCTCAAATTAAGCAAGGAGCTGTTTTCCGATCAATTAATCGCTGGGGTCAGCTGGGTAAAAATGCACTGCATCCCAATAGCATCATTCCATTGCTCCATTCTCTTTTTAAGAAAGCCTCAATTGAAACGCCCGAAGCCTATTCCAGTCATTCATTGCGACGTGGTTTTGCGTCTTGGGCATCGTCTAACTATTGGAGTCTAAAAGCCCTGATGGAGTACTTAGGATGGCGCGATCCTAAGTCAGCGCTTAAGTACATTGAGATGGGACAGCATCAAGAGAGATTTAATCCAAAGGAAAGCCATTTATTAACGGCTAACCAGTCAAAACATTGAACAAAGTGTTTGACTTGGAGTTGACTCTAAGTCGTATGATAGAGTTATCGAATGAAATTATTTGAGGGCAGCAGTGAGAAGTGATGAAAATATCCTGACTAAGTGGGGATTGCCCGTAGTTGCATTATTTCTAACAGGAACAACCAGTGCTCACGATCCCGTGTTCGGCGTAGGTCCCCACGTGCTTTACAAAGATGGGATTGAAATCCATGCAGGAGCTCATCAGGAAAAATCAGATGAGCGCACAACTGAAAGCGAATTTGAACTCAAATACGGTATTACTGGTGATTGGGCAATTGGCGCAGGAATTTCCTATATAAGTTCTGATAGCCATGACGGAACAGAAAAAGGTCGTGGCCCTTCCAAGTTGTTTACTAAGTACCGCTTCTGGCGTGAAGATACCTTTGCTGCTCAAGAATCGGCAGCAATATTTGGTCAAGTTATTTTCGACGATGGTGAAAATAATCATCATAACGTTAAACGAGAAGATAATGATTATCTACTGGGATTGGCATATGGCTACGAGGGGCGTAAGTGGTATCGATGGGCTTCCGTTCGACATCGCTTTAATGCTGACGCAGAAGGAGGGATTGAGCGACCCGATGTCTGGAAAGTAGATCTGGTGGGCGGCATTCGTTTCACACCTAGCGAATACCAAGAACCTGACTGGGTCTGGATGCTCGACCTCAACGGTGAAATATTTGAGCATGTATCTCAGCCCAATAAGCAATTGGGTGGTGAGCAATGGTTCTCGTCGCCTGGGTTAATGTGGACCTATCGCAACGTTGCGTTAAAAGCCGGTGTCCAGTTTTCGATTTCAGACAACCTGTCGAGCGACCAGAAAGGCGATGATTATCGCACCTTGATAGAGTTTGAATGGCATTTATAGGAGTAAGTACAATGATAAGACGACTTATCGCTTCGCTAATATTATTAAGTTTGTCGTTTCCAGCGCTTTCAGATCTGATGCGGTACGAATTGCGGGTGGATGGTTTAGCTTGCCCCTATTGCGCCTATGGTATTGAAAAGAAGATCAAAGCGTTAGAAGGAGTTAACAAGGACAGCCTTGAGATTAAGTTGAATAAGGGTTTAGTGATCTTCGAGGCCGATACAGACTCCCCTCTAACAGAACAGTCTATGAAAACACTGATTAATGATGCTGGATTTACATTACGCCAGTACAAAGTGCTATCGATCAACTCACGCGAGAAACCAGAGTGAGTTAAACGGACGGACAAATCGCAAATGACAACTAACGCATCATTATTTAGTGGGTTCGGTTTAGCTATAGTCGGTACGACTTGTTGCGCTCTGCCGATCACTTTAGTCGCGTTGGGCATGGGTAGCGCTGTTGCTTCTCTGGTTTCAGCAGTGCCCTGGATTGCGACGCTGTCAGAATACAAAGCGATCACATTTTCGATGACTGGCATTATTCTCACCTATTGTTTCTGGCGCTTAAACCGAGTAACAACGTGCGAACTGAACGACAAACATCGGTTAAGATGGCAACGGATCTTATTATGGTCGAGCACCATTATTTTTTGTATTTCGGTGTTTGCCGCATATACGCTATTACCCCTAACGCTCTGGTTTAGTGGTTAATGACTCGTGCTGGAGAAAAAATTATGAAAGAGTCGCTTTTAGTTGAAGTGTTAACAGTTTCGGGATGTTCTCGCTGGCAAAAAGTAAAGAGCTTGGCAAAAGTAGTTATTGAAGAATTGGCAATTTGCCATATCCAGTATCGCGAAGTGAATGTCGTTGAAGAAATTGATTATGCTGTTCAATTGGGTGTATTGAGTACGCCAGCGATAGCCTTAAACGGCGAGCTGTTTTTTTCTTCGCAACCGTCAGCCAATCAATTACGTGCTGCGATTGAACAGCGATTGAAAGGTGGAAAATGGATACGGCGACCTGGATGCAAATGGGGGGATTTGTTGGATAGGGGGCCGCGTTAATTGCCGGATTTCTGTTCAGTTTTACACCGGTTGCCTTTGCTTCCATTCCGGTTGTGTTAGCTTATGTTACTCGTGCTCGTGCTTTAAAAGAAGCGGTTGCTTATGGACTTGCGTTTGCCGCCGGTTTGATTGTCACTCATGTGATATTAGGTGTTGGCGCTGCGCTAGGTGGCTCTTGGGCGCAAAACCTGCTTAGTCGGCAATGGGGAATGGTCTTAGGACCGTTTCTGATCCTATTGGGATTGTTATGGCCTGGCTGGATTAAATTACCTTTACCAAACATCCCTATGCGAGGTCGCCGGGTAGCAACTCTATGGGGGGCGTTTATATTGGGCGCACCATTTACGGTTGGAATTTGCCCGGTGTGTTCGCCGGGATTATGGGTCGGTTTAGGTGCTAGTGCGGCTATCGGTTCGGTGGCTTATGGCGCGTTGCTGATGCTGGCTTTTGCCTTCGGACGCTGTGTGCCGCTACTCGTTGGCGCGGTTAGTATTGGCTGGTTGGAAAGTCTACAATTTGTAGAACGTTGGCGTTACGCCTTCGAGGTTGTCGGTGGACTCACCTTGATTGCAACCGGTCTTTATTTACTGAACGAATATTATTTTTGGTTTTAAAAAATGAAGCGGATCGGCAAAATAGTATCAGAACTCAACATTAGCGGCGACACGTTACGCTACTGCGAAAAGATTAAATTAATGCCTCAGATCCATCGGAATGAGGCTGGAATACGCTTTTACAGTGACAAAGATATGTCTCGACTTCGCTTTATCAAACGAGCACAAAAAATGGGGTTTAGCCTCGAGGAGATTGCACATCTACTCAGCTTTCGAGAAAATCCACAGCAAGCCAAACCCCAGGTTCGAGAATTGGCACATCATAAGCTAGAAGAAATTGAACATCATTTGTCCGAATTAACCACTCTCCGGGACGAACTACGTTTGTTAACCAACCTTTGTGGTGCAAGTGTCGATGGGTGTCCGATACTCGATAATTTCAAAGGTGAAGAATATAAATGAACTCAGGGTGTTCAGTCAATGTGTTACTATAACAAAGAATTGTTCGCCAGAGGTGAGACTGATTAAAGACGTACCGAAGATTAAAACTCGTGAAACTATTCAGAATTCTATGTCAATTGAAAGCTAAATATCCAGGACGTCATCAAGTCGTCTTTCAAAATATATTTCTAATTGTGACAATGTCAGATTCCAAGATCGGATAGGCATTGTCTACTTCTTCGTTATATTTTGAATTCCGGCATACATTTATTTTAGCAAACTATTTTCTATTTTCGAGACACAACTGGCACAGCCCGCGCCTTCAATAATTAGTTCTTGATACCTACTCTCGGGCTGAAAGTCGTTTTTACCGTTTAGATTTATTTAAGTTTCCTCACTTGGTTCATTCAGAAACTCTTCGATAAGCTGGCAAACCATATCACCGGTTGGCTCCATATAAGGTTCGTATTTCCAATCTTCGATCACCGTCTTCATTCTATTTCTAAGCGCTAGCGTTTCTTTAAATTGTTGTTCTGTCTCTTTTAATCGTCGTTGAATCAATTTTCGTACAATAGGGCTGTTACACATATCGCTTTCTGTCTGCATAAGTAGACTCTCAATATCCTCAACTGTGAACCCTAAATGACGAGCACATATAATAAACCTAAGTCGCTTTAATTCTTTATCTCCATACTCTTTATATCCATTTGTCTCATTAGTGCTTGGCCGAATAAAACCTAATCGTGTGTAAAAACGAACCGTATCCCGAGCTATATTTAATTTTTTCGCTAGCTGACTAACTTTCACAAGAATTCCTCTTTAATTTATCTTAAGAGCTAATCTCAAGAGCAACTTTATAATATCTTTCACACTGCACCTTCGAATCACTTGCCAATTAACTATATTTTTAAAAAGGAAGGCAATAGGTGCTGCCCTCAATAGCGCCTAACTAATCGGAGTAAGTTAGGCTGCTCTCCGCCTAGAAATTCAATTAAGGCTTGACGTTCTCAATCAAACATTGAATTCGAAGGCTTATGGTATGTCGCTGCATCACGCCAGCCTAGTATCCATGAGAATGCTTTGAAAAATATTGTCAACTTATGACTTAAGTATCAAAGCTTTTTACGACTGATAAACCGAAGTCTTCTTTGAATTTAGATTTAACTCAAGTCGCGAAATGCATTAGGCGTCAAATAGGCCGAAAAAGTCACCTCATAAACTCAAAGCATAACTATGTTGCTAAAAAAAAGGTTAACTTAGGGCGATGTTCGGGAGGCGAAGCCAAAAGAGAAGTATATGAAGAGTCAGATTGTGCTATTTTATTAGTTATATCGTATTCAATATTATTATCCCAATAAGCACACAAAGCTACCCCAATCACTGCTGTACAACCAGTACAACTAACGCTGCAGAAAAATTCACAACAATCACAATTTTGATATTGCAGTAATGGAGTTTGACCTTCATTAGAGCTACTAGAGTTTTTTGTGTGACGATGCAACGACAAATCGTTAGAGCCAGGATTGATTTGAAGACATCTCGCCTTAGTAATCTGGCTATCAACATGGCTTTTCAATTGGTTCTCTACGTGAAATATCCCTTCGGAGGTGTAAGAAAGTGTGTTAAAACTAACCAACAGAGCAATCATTGCTACAATCTTCGATAGGATTTTTTTCAACGTAAAACTCATCGCAATTTTCGTGTAAAAACGAACTCTCCTCTTAAATTAACCATATGTTAATAAAAAATACAAAACATTCCGTGACATAAGTCAACTAATTCCTATAAGTTACTCACAGGGGGATTTTAAAAGAACATTACTTTTGGCAACAAAATTATTATTTAACCGTGTTATATCGCGCTAATAAATTAGATTATTGTTACAACCATCCGCATTAACAGTTCTAGTGATCAGTACTAGTTTTTTGAAATTCTTGTTACATTATGATTATTTAACAGGCACATGTTGTAATAAGCGATAAGTAAACGCTTTTGAATAGCGCAGTGGATCGATGCGAGTCTATTTCTGATGCACGAAACATATAAGATCCTCATAGGCTGTCCTGGTACCGGTAACACACATCTGGCAACGGCTATCGCCATACGGGCTATCCAACTCCACCACTGCCGAGCAAAATTCTTGTCGATAATCGATTTATTTAAGGCGGTTGAGCAAGAAACCGAGGGCGAATAGCGTATCGATAACACCATAATAAATTAATGGTATTATGTGAACTTAGTTGCTTACCTTTTAGTCAAACATTTATTTCATCTCAGTAACAAGTTTTATGAGGAACGAACGTCATTTCTAACTTGAGCTTCCTTGAATAGTCAAAAGTATAAGGTGTTCCAAATGCAACGATGGCTCCGATTAAACAGGTAATGTGTCATTGCCATATTATCGAAGCGGGCAATGATAGCTATCAATTTCACCGAACAATCTGAATGATAAAAATATACTGGATTAGAAGACAAATGATAAGATATAAATTAGTGAATACTCGTGTATCAGTAGTCAGTAAAAAGCCGGTTCCGGTTCCGGTGCAAATTAATAATCGCGCTAAAGAGTGATTCGGCGATTTTAAAGGCCTGGCGCAATTTTCAGTATTGGAAATCACAACCATTAGACGGGCAATGACATATAGGTTGCGACGATAAGTAATTCAAAATCTGACAAATTTTTTAACGCCTGTGACCACCTATAGTCTATAATGGCGAGCAATCTTGATTACAAACTCAAAATCAATCACATACGATACTGACGTTACCTAAGGATATCAGTTTATGGTCGCTTACAGAACGAAACAATATTCAGTCTTAGCGATGAATACAATTGCTTTCGCTTTCAATTTTGCTGTATGGACGATGTTCTCGGTCATTGGACTAAAGATAAAGCAAGAATTAGGATTATCAAATACTCAATTTGGCATATTAATAGCGACCCCGATATTGTCTGGTTCGATTTCTCGCATACCATTCGGCTTTTTGACAGATCACTTCGGTGGCAGAGTAGTTTTTTTTATGCAAATGCTAGTGGTATCAGGAGCAACGTATAGTTTAGCTTTAGCTACTCAATATTGGCAATATCTTCTTGCTGGACTATTTGTGGGTTTGGCTGGTGGCTCCTTTGCCATTGGAATAGCATACACTTCAGCTTGGTTTGATAAAGACCATCAGGGTACTGCCATGGGAATATTTGGAGCGGGAAATTCGGGCGCAGCAATAACGAATCTGACGGCTCCAATGATCATAGTAGCCGCAGGATGGCGTTCGGTTCCTGAAATTTATTCTGTCGCAATGATTATTGTCGCTATTTTTTTCTGGATTTTTACTTATAACGAACCAAAATCCAGAAATAGACTCACTGAAAAGAAATACAACTCAATTGCTGAACAGCTAGAGATTCTTAAAGAACAGAGAGTATGGCGATTTGGTCTATATTATTTTTTCACCTTTGGTGGATTCGTAGCCATTGCGTTGTGGTTGCCTCAGTATTATGTCAGCGAATATTCTGTCGATATTAAGACGGCCTCGGTTTTGACAGCACTTTTCACTTTACCTGCAGGTTTTATTCGTATTATTGGGGGCTACATCTCCGATAAGGTAGGCGCACGAATTGTTAATTGGTGGGTTTTTTGGGTTTCAGCAAGCTGCTTGTTTTTCCTCTCTTATCCCGAAACAAATATCGTCATAAAAGGCGTCAACGACAATTTGGAATTTAAACTTGGCTTAAATATCTATGTGTTCACCCTATTAATTTTTGTGGTCGGTTTCGCCCAAAGCTTAGGTAAGGCAAGCGTATACAAATCCCTTTACGATTACTTTCCTGCTAATATGGGACTTGTGGGTGGCATAGTCGGTGCGATTGGAGGAGTGGGTGGTTTTGTTCTACCTATACTATTTGGTTTAACGTCAGATTACACCAACATCCGCTCTTCTTGCTTTATGCTTTTATTTGTACTCGTTGCAGCTTGTATGCTATGGATGAATTTTTCTATCATACACGCAAAAAAAGAAAATGAATTCTTGTAGTTAAAAATTCTCTTAGATTAACAATTTATGCAGTTCGCAATTCAATTTCTGCTTCAATAAATTGGAATTCGTAAACAAATATGAAGTTCGCTACAGGTGATGAACTTATCTTTTTAGCGCCTTACCTTCGGTAGAATAATAAGTTAAGGAATAAAAAATGCCACTTGCATCAGTAACTCGTTATCATTTCTTATACTGATATCCCGAAATTTATTTCTGGAATACTGCAGTTTTATATCGAAAAAGCCCTTGAAATTATGTTTATACCCAATACTGTTCCGTTGCTTTTCTTCAACTGATAATAACTGATAATACGGGTCCTGATCCGAATAGTCCAATGAAGCAGTTCTAAGAATTAATTTACCAGTTGAATTAAGTTTATAAGTGAATTGTATATACGCAGCACTTGATTCGAACGTACCACTATTAAACAACAAATCTTTGGTTTCTATTCGTAAATACTCAGCTATTAGATCAATGGTCTGCCATCGTCCGAACACATCAAATGACAATAGCCTTTGATCAAAGATCACTGTAGGATCTACAACCGACAGACCAGCGTAATCTAATTCATCTGCAGTAATAGGTTGCTCGCTGGCATATATACTAAATTGCAGTGGACTTTTATGTGGGTTAACAGAAAAGCCAAGACTAGTAAATATTTTATCACCGAATAGATTCGTTGGTTGCGGGGAAACTACAACGTCTGAATTGCCGTTGACAAATTTTTCTTGTTCAATCTTTTGATTGTTAGCTAAAAATACCTCGTATGAAATAGTACTATTTTTTGTCCAAAAATCACCTGAAAACTTTGAGCCGACCACGTGAATTGGTAAAAAACCGTTATCATCCTCGAATTCTAGATAAAATGGTCGGTCGACCGTATCTTGCAAGTTAACTCCATGGTGAAATTTTTTGTTCCAATAACTAATTGGTGTATGAAATCGCCCCAACGAAGCTGAAAAACTATCGTTAAAGCGATGTTTGAACCACCAACGTTCCAATTCAAGTCTCGACTCACCTGAAAACTTCTCCGCCACAATCTCTACGATCGCCGTATTATCCTGGTCAAATTGATAGGCACCAAACACATCTAGAGTAGCTTTCCAATTTTTGTCTGAGCTGTTATTGTCTTTGAATGTGATATCGCCAAAGACCTGAAGCATTCTGTTGCTCGCATTAACAGATGAGCAAGAAAGACAGAAAAATAAAATAAGATATTCCAATATACTTGCGCGTACATTTTTACTCTTGCATACAAACATTTGTAAACCATTCACTCTTTTATGACATAAAGAACTTTAAGTCCATCAATATACGATTTAGAATCGATATAACCTAATCTATTCTTTTCCTTTTTTACCCATTCGATAACAGCAAAATCATCCGACACTGACTCTGGCGGAAAACGCCCACTTGTAAAAACTTTCTTTGCCCAGTGAGCTCTTAGCTCTTCCTGATCCATACGAGCAACTAACCAATAGAAGCGGGTTCTAACTTTTGAGGAAGTAAATTGATCTGCAACTATAACCCTATAGCCATCAACCGCATCAAGTTCACCTAACCAAATAAATTGGCACTGCTCTTTCGACAAACTGACTATATTACTATTACTCGAGGATACAACCCAAATGTCTGCATAACTATCAGAAGAAACAACAAACCCTATTAGAAAAGCGACTTTCAGAGCTATGATGTGTATATTTGTTTTCATTTCTTGCTTTGTTATCTAAATAGCACTTACTAGACTTTTAATTCGATATTAGGGTCATTAACATGGTGAATTTTTAGCTCACACTATTGGGTGAACCCCAAGGTATGTTATTTACAATATACGTTAACCATCCATAAACAAGTGACCTAAATCAACCAAAAAGAAACTTACTCAAAGACAGAGATTATCCTTCGGAGGAATAGACTTGAACGTTATTTTTTCCCTTTTTCTTCGCGGCGTACAGAGCTGCATCGGCATTAGACAATAACTGGTCTACACTATATACTTCATTACAAATCAAGGATATGCCGAAACTCGCTGTAAAGGTGATTGTACTACTTTTATTGTCGATGACGGTCAAATTAGCAATAGACTTTCTCATTCTTTCAGCGATAACTTGCGCTTCATCGCAGAGCGTGTTAGGTAACAATACCGCAAACTCCTCTCCTCCTATCCTTGCCAAAAGGTCATCCTCTCTTAAGCCAAACTGGCAAGCTTCAGCCACAGACCGAATTACCTCATCCCCTACCGCATGACCAAAGGTATCGTTAATCGACTTAAAATTGTCAATATCGAACATTATTAACGTAATTTCCCCTTTTCTTCCTTTATACTTTTTCAACAGTTTGCCTGCATAATTGAGCAATGCCCGTCTATTGGCTAAGCCGGTCAAGAAGTCTTCCATGGCTTCCTTTTTATAGTTTTTACCTAATTCGATTTCTTTTTTTAGTTTACGTTCATGTATCCTATTAGTAACTTTTGTTTCCGTAAATAGTTTTCCAGCAAGGTTAGCCCTTAACAATCGCACCCTGAAGGTTTCATAAGCACGAATCAGTTCTCCAATTTCATTCGGTCGATTTTGACCAGAAACGATGATTTCATGGTTTCCTTTGGCAAGCTCGCTCATCGCGTCGGCTACTTGAATAATGGGACGACGAAAATTTCGTAATATGATAAACGTGGCTAACCAAACAAGCATCGCAAACATAAAACCGACGACTAACATTAAAACAAGTTGTTGCTGTGCGAGCCTTAGCTCCTGTCTCGCCTGCGCTAATAGGTTAGAAAGCAGTTGCTGACTAATCATCGATAACTGATTTATTCTACGTGTTGTATACTCCCACCACTTAGAGGAAGTCTGTTCACTTCTGCCAACAGGTTTTTGTCGAAATGCAAGTGCTCTAAATTTAGACAACTCATTTTCCGCCTCATTATCTATAAGATTTTCAAACAATCTTTTTTGATCTTCGGTAGCTTGCGTTTCGAAACGAGTGTACATTAAGTCTTGACTAGCGATTAAATATGATAATCTTTGTAAAATGGCTTCGTCAAACTTCCTGCTGCCAAACCCGGCTGCTCCTGTCGCCCTTTCTAATCCAGCAGCCTCTTTCATATGGTTTATGATATTTAAAGAAGAAATTGTTCTTCGAATGCTATGATTGGTGTCGAGTTTTTCCAGATCATCTGAAATACTGATAATTCTAGCTATAAACCGAGTATATGCGTCGGTGCTTTCAAAGTGTTCTGTTAATCTGTTATCAACTAAATATCTCAAAATATCTAAAACATCGATTGTCGAACGAACCTCCTTGATATGCGCTTGAATTTGTGTAAACTCATCATTTTTTTCGCTTATTAACAGCATTTCTAGCGTTACCTTTAATGCGCTATCAGTTAAGACTCTTTGTTTTAGCAGTTCATTTTCAAATATGTTTCCGTCGGAGGCGATATTTCCTGAAGACATACCTCTCTCTTTTTGCAACTCATGAACTACTTGCGAGACACTCATGTATAATTCGCTTATATCTGCTACTTTTTGATACGTTGATAACCGGTTAAATTCTTCATTTATCATGATGGGAGCGATCACGAGAGATGGAGAAACAAGTAGTAGAACAATAACGGGCAATCCCCGTTTTAATGAAAATGATTGAGCGAACCGTTTTAAATATTGGGTAAAACTTGAAGGCACCTTGTCACCTATATCAAAGCCTACCAAATATTTTCTTAAGACCAGGTCCCGACCGGCAATATGCTCGTAGTACCAACGAGTAAGATATTCGACAAGCATGAGCTTTACAGACTCAGTGTCTTTTGTTTTATCTCTATAAGCCTCTAACGAAAAATGATTTAAGCTATCCTCATTCCGTTGCAGCACGTATTTTAAAAGTGTAGATTGGGTTTTAGCATGAATATCTAATTGAATGGATCTAATAGAAAATATCAAGTCGTCAATTTCCTCAAGAATCTTATTAAGATTTTCACGTTCAGTGTCATCGCCGAGCTTTCTAATTATGCGATTTACGCAAACTACGAATTGACTACGGAGCGCATCGAGTATCGGATCCCCAACCTCCATAGCTTTTGTCCAACTTAATTCTTGCATACTAATCTACCTGCTTTAGGCAAGCTGACTGACAAACATGTCGGCAAAATATTCCCACCGAAACATTTTCAGATAGCCAGGGGTCTTCAAGCATTCAAAAACGCTACTTGATACCTTATTGTGTTCATAAAAATTTGGGATATAATAGTGTCCTCGATTTTCGTAAACTATTTAGTCAGTCTATTCTTAGGCAAGATTCACGCCATTTTAAGAAATATTCTTCGCGGACAACTCCAATAAACTTAATACTCTCGAAGAAATCAATAGCAGTGCCTCTGTATCCCTCCCGCATACTCGTTCTGATTAATTTCAGGGTTTAAAGGCCTATAAGTCAGACTTTAGAAATCTTTACCTGTCGCATAAAGTCATGATTAAAGTCAAATCACAAAAGGAAAAATACTGCTCAAACTTCATTGGCGTATCAATAACTCTACAAGTTTCTCTATTTTGAGAAAACATTCTCACCTTTACAATCCGGGCTATACTATGCCTTCATAGCAAGCTAAAACGAACTTAAACATCCATAGATAAGTTAGTACCTTTTTTAACTCGTTTCTTCGTTCTCCATTTCCTCTATTTTCCGATATAAACTAGACAACCCCACTCCTAATAGCTGCGCGGCCAGTCGTCGGTCATTATTCGTCTTAGATAATGTTTCCTTGATAACTTCTTGCTCGTAAAGGCGAACCATTTCCCTAAGATTTGGTTCGTCATTGGCTTTCTTATATTTGCTCTTTAAAAATACGGGCGGTAAATCAGTTATCGTTATTCTATAATCTTCGGCCAAAGCAACCGCGCGTGCGAGTGTATTTTCCATCTCTCTTAGATTTCCAGGATAAGGGAAGTTGACCAGACAGTCATATGCATCAGGATCTATAGTGAACTTCTGTGGAATTCCCGCACGGTTACATTCCTTGTTAATAAAAAAGTCAATCAAATTTTCTATATCTCCATGCCGTTCTCTAACGGGCGGTAATTCAACCTGCAACACCTGAAGCCTAAAAAACAAGTCCTCTCGAAACTCTCGGCGTTTAACCATCTCCTGTAAGTCACTGTTCGTTGCAGACAGAACTCTAACATCAATCGATATCTGTTGATTGCTGCCTACAGGTCTAACTACTTTTTCTTCGATTACATGGAGTAATTTAGCCTGTGTAGCAAGCGGCATCTCACCAATTTCGTCCAAAAACAAAATCCCACCGTCGGCTTCTACAAATAATCCTGTTTTGTTTTTATCCGCTCCTGTAAACGCGCCTTTAATATGACCGAACAACTCAGACTCGAATAAATTCTCCGGAATAGCGGCGCAGTTAACCTGTACGAATGGGCCGTTTTCTCGCGCACTGAGCCTGTGAATTTCTCGTGACATCACGCCCTTACCTGTACCACTTTCTCCAGTAATTATCACGTCTCTATCAGAGCGGGAAATTTTTTCTACAAGTGTATATACCTGCTTCATAACTTCGGATTGAGGTTGATAGATGTTTCTTGAACTGTCAGAAATTAATCGACGAAGATGCCTGTTTTCTTTCTTTAAGCTTAACATCTGTTGAACTTGATTAAGGCGATGCAAGACGTCATCATTTCTCATGGGTTTCATCAAGTAATCAAAAGCACCTGCGCGCATAGCGTCAATAGCGGTAGAAACCGATGCAAAGGCAGTCATAATGATGAACTCTGTCTCAATACCGTCTAGTTTTAACTGTTTAACCAAATCAATTCCAACACAATCCCCTAGCCTGACATCGCAAAAAGAAACATCATAGTGCTTCGACTTAAAAGCCTCTCTAGCTGCTGCTCCACTCCCAACTGTGTCTACTTTAAAACCTTTACTGCTCAGCAAGTTTTCCAAAATTTGCTGAATAGCGATTTCATCATCAATAACTAGTACGCTTAATGCATTTGTTGACATTCGTTACCCCGATTTAGATATTGTTGCGAAATTCCAAGGAAACAATTGTTCCTACTAGTTCCTTCGATTCTATTTTCAGTTTCCCACCCACACCATTCATCACTTCCTGAATAACGTGCAGGCCCAACCCAGTACCGACACCTTTTTCTTTCGTCGTATAGTATGGCGTAGTTATCATATCCAATACATCTTTACTCATTCCCACGCCAGTATCAATTACCTTAACTATTACAGATTCACCAACGTCGGACGATTCAATGGTAATATTTTTTTCATTATCTATATCTTGAAGCGCATCCAATGAATTTGAAAGAAGGTTAATGATGACAGACATTAGAGATCCGGAAGACATATTTAGCATTTTAACATCGTTAGCAAGATTTAAATTTAAACTGACTCCTTGGGTACGTCTGTCGTGACGCATTACTTGCCAACAGGCTCTTACGCATTCATTGACATTAACAAACTGAGCTCTATCTCCGATCAACTGACTAAATATAGACGCATCATATTTCGTTTCAACTATTTTGTTTAATAGTTGATATATGATCGCCAGGTCCTGATCAACCCTATTGTCAACGACCCCCTTTTGGCGCATCAGAATTTTAATATTTTCAAACATTGGAATTAATGAAGTTGCACAGTTACCTAACTCATGCACTACAGATTCAAGCATTCTTACTCTGACTTTGCTAGTTATCCTAACGATCTTCTCTTCTGGTTCTTCTAACAATGTTACCTTTTTATAATTTCGAACGAAATACAGCAAGAAGTACAAACCAACTACTGGAAATATTCCAAAGAAAATTATTACCAATAGAAAATCCACTACTCTCCACCTTGTTCGCTATCTAGATTATTTAATAGTTTGTCGGATAAATTCTCGCTTTCCCGCCTCTCATAAACCGGGAATAATACGGTTACCGCTGTACCGCCGCCCAGCCTGGAATCTAGTTCCAGTTTGCCACCGTATTTTTCTACTATATTCAGACAACTTAACAGCCCCATTCCGTCGCCTTGACTAAAGCCTTGTTTGGTCGTAAAGAATGCATCCATCGCATGCTTTTTTACGTCTTCAGACATGCCATTTGCGTTGTCAGTTACAATAAATCCGATAAATCTCGAATTATCCAAAAATGTTTCAATCTTTAACTCGAGTTCTGTTCTAGACGAAATACGGAGCGCGTCTAGAGCATTTTCTAGTAAATTGCCTATAACGATACGTACATCATCTTTACTGCAGTCAAACACTGGGAGATTCGTCGCTGGTTCAAAACGAATATCGATGCCAAACCAATTGTCATCATAAGACATTAACCTCAGTTCCTCAGATATTACGTAGTTTAAATCGAGTAATCCGCGCTCAGTTCCAGTTCTTTCTGACAAATGTTTTAGATCTTCGTTAATACTCATTAGCTTCTGAACAGAATCATCCATTGCCTCTAGACTTCGCTTGAGCTCGCCCTTCCCCGGTTCAGAAGTAGCCATATATTGAATTAAACCGAGTAAACTGGTCACCGGGTTACCTATGGCATGGACCAGGCCGCGCGTTAGATGCTCCAATGCTTTGTTCTGTTCAAGATGGGCCCTTTGACGTTGTTCAAGAGACAAGGACAACTCCCTTTTGCGAAGCCTTTCAGATAATTCTGCTACTCGCTCTGCCAGTTCCTGAACTTCATCGCTTCTGTTTAATTCGACTTTCACCGGTTGAGACGAAGAATATAATACACGTCCCAGAGAAGCATTGATCGTTTTGATATCCCCAGTCAGTCGTTTAAAGAACAAACTAACAATGGACGCCAAAGCAAGGGTTGTAATAGCGGTAATAAGTAATATATCCGCCAAAAGATCTCGCAATCCTTCGCTATGTTGCGCGACGAGGAGCTCACGTTGATTTTGAACTTTATTCAATATCAAATCCAGTTCCGACTGAAAACTTGAAAGTTCTATTGCCAATGAGCGAAGCTTTTCGGGTGTTGGTGAATTAATCGAATCAGCTAAAGAACGTATAAAGTTTTGAAAAGGCTCTCTTCTCTCTGGATAAAGCTCTGTGACGTGTTCATAATTGGCTAAAAGGTTAAGAAATTTTTCGTGAGTAATATTAATAGCTTCATCTTTTGTTTGCGCTTGAAAAATAACAACTAACTCGGAAACCGCATTATATGCACTCAGTTGGGCTTGTTGCAGAACATCCGCCTTAATTTCTAAATCCTTTGAATATTGCAGCTGTTTATTGATTTCTATTTTCTTCGAATGAGCGTAGTAGCCAAACAATAATGCGACAATACCAATCAAAGTCATAAAAATCAGGCCTTTATTTCGAAAATTTAATTTTATTTTCACAGATTCCTTCTCTATAAATCATCGTCCCAAAGCAGTTTAAAATTGACCATAGTTCTAAATAACGAAATCTCGGGACAGTGACTGCTAAAACCTATTGGACGGTATGTACAGCAAAATTAAAGTTCAGGATTTGTCTTTTTTGCCCTACAACCAAATCTTTTGACTCATTTGGTTAAAGATTTTAACGCTAAACTTTTATAAATAGGTTGCTTTAAGTCACTAAATAGTGTTTCGCCTGCCTTTTAACTAAAGCTAAACTTTTTAATCTCGGCCAATCTAATTAAGGCCAAAAAACTTCGATTTGATTAAACCTCACCTAATTTGAAACCTTAGAGCAACACACTAATAGACTATTTACATATCATATATTACTGCGTTGGATATCGAATTAAATAATAGTCCACAGTTATTCCTAAAGCAGGGTTTTCACTAAAGAGTAGCCTTTTTTTACTTCAAGAAATTTTTTGAGTCACACAATAATTGGTTTCTTCGTGCTTTCTATGATTTAAGTATCTTACAAATTCAGTGCTTGAACAGGGCTTTCCGACGAAATAACCTTGCGCTTTATTGCAACCAATTTTTCTTATAGCCTTTAGATGTTGCTCATTTTCAACACCTTCAGCAACAACTTTTAAATTTAATGCTTTGCTCATTGCCACTATCGCGTTCATTATTGCGTAGTTATCTTGGTTTTCAGGAACTCCCTGAATAAACGATTGGTCTATTTTCAGTACGTCGACCGTTAACCGATTAAGGTATCCAAGTGCCGAGTAACCTGTACCGAAATCATCAAGTGATATACTGACACCAAGCTGAGCTACTTTCTTTAAGATCTCTGACAAACGGTCGAAATCTTCAACAATACAGCTTTCTGTAATTTCTAGCTCAAGCCATTTAGGCTCTAATTTTGACTGACTTAACGCATCTAACAGTAACGAGGATAATGCCTCGTTCTTAAATTGAACAGCAGAAACGTTAACCGCAAATTGGACCGGCAAATACCCCAAATTCTGCCATTTACTCGCAAGTTTGCAAGTTTCGCGTATCACCCATTCGCCGACAGGAATGATCAGTTCCGAATCTTCAAGAACAGGAATAAACTCTGCAGGTTGAATCATTCCTTTTACGGGGTTATTCCACCTAAGTAAAACTTCGGCTGATTTAACTTTGTTATTTTGAAGGTCAAGTTGTGGTTGAAAATAAAGTTCGAACTCTTGATTAAGTAAAGCTTGATGCAGTTCGCCCTCTATCCGATAGTTTTTTGCCAATTCACTAACGCTGTTCTCTCGGTACAGGTGAAAATTTGACTTGCCATATGATTTAGCATGATTTACCGCGCGTTCGGCTTGCTGTAATAATGTTTCAGCATCGAAAAGACCTCGGGAATTTATAGCGATTCCAATACTCGCCGTGACCCTAACCCGATGACCTTGATAATCGAAGGGAACGTCAAATACCTTTAGTAGATTATTGGCAATTATCGATACTTTCTCTGACGATGAAATGCCAGAATAAAATAAAACGAACTCATCCGCCCCTAAATTCGCAATTACCTCTAACTTTTGTTCCAGACAAGTAAGTCGTTTCGCAATAGTTGTCAATATTTCATCGCCCGCGACATGACCAAGTAATTCGTTAACTCTTTTGAAGTTATTAATATCGATATGAAAAACAGCTGCCCCAGAGCCATCCACAGTCGCTTTAGAGATGCATTGATTCGCCCTCTCGAGGAAAAGATTTCGATTCGGAAGGCCTGTGAGTTCGTTAAGATTTGATAACTGATGTAACAATATCTCCGACTTAGACTTATCATCAAAAACGAAAACATAACCGGCCGTTTGATCAGGCGTTCTATCATATCGGCATCCACGGCCCCAAATAGGATATAGCTCACCATTCGTATGAGAATGCCAGAGTACGCCTTCCCAGATCCCAGTTGATTGTACCGATTGTAACATTTTAGTTATTTCATCTTCTCTGACATTGTTCCATAAAGTTCTTGTTGTCATTCCAATAATTTCTAATTCAGTGAGACCAAAAAGTTCAAGAAATAAAGGGTTCGCGAACTTAAGTTCAAGATTCGCATCGACTATAGCGCAAGGTTTTCCAAAAGCTGACAGCATACCACTTACAATATCTTTTTGTGATTTCAAACGGGGATCTACCGAATGACCATGCACCATGGCGATTAACCGCGGTACTCCCGATACCAGCACTTGTTGAATACATACCTCAACGGGTAAAATCCGCCCCTCTTTCGTCCTTCTTTTAGTTTGCAAAATTAAAGACTTACTCCGTCCGCTGACAAGAGGTACTAGTATCTCTTCTACCTCCCGATGGTTGTATTCCGCATTTAAATCCTGAACAAACATATTTAATAACTCATGCTGGGCGTACCCGGTACTGCGTGAAAGCCCCTCGCTTGCGCATTCTATTTTAAGTGACTCAGGGTTAACCAAATACACATCAAAACTCGAAGATTCAATAATTTTTCGCGAAGAGATGATTTGCGAAACCCTAGGCCTAGAATCGTCCCAATTAAAATATTTTGAAGTGGCTTGATACTGTTTAGACGACATACTTTTAAGACCTTTCTCTATATTAATAAAACTCGAAACATAGTCCCTGTAATAATTTCTTCTTCATCCACCAATACTTAACAACTTTGAGCATACAGATTTCTAATTTTACCTTTGTCTTCTAAGATGGCTTCAAAGTTCAAGCTTTTGTGAAACATAAATTAATTCGTTAGTCAAATAACGTTCAAAATAATAACCTTATTAGATTAGGGCCACGTATTTAAACAATCTTACGAAGTTACTAGTACATCTGCATTTGCGACATGCAATACGTTTTCTGATGTAGCACCTAATAACAACCCTCGCAAACTAGCACGTGTTCTCTTGCCGACTACTACAAGGTCTGCGTCTATAGCACTAATAGTACGGCAAAGTTCATTCACTGGATTACCTGACACTATATGTAACCTATCTTTTGTCATACCCTTGCTCTTCAACAAGTTCCTTATAATAGGGTCAATAGATTTTAGTATTTTTTTGAAATAGTCGTCAGTTTCCAGGTTTCTTGCGCCTAATACTCCAGCCCTAGTTACTGAATAGCAAGCATGAATTTCGCTATTCGTCGCGTAAGCGATTGCAACACTAAGGTTGACTATATTTTTGTTTAGTTGCCACGAGTTTTCAGTTTGTGCACCTAAATCGAGTGCTGCTAATACTTTGCCACCTTTACGCCATGGCTTTTCACCAATAATCATGACCGGATCTGGACAATTGCGCATAAGTTGCCAATCGGAAGGTGTATATAAAAATGCTTCTGTTCTATTACCTGTTTTAAATACTAAGTCGAATGACTTCTGCTCGCAACGTTGAACCACCCAACTTTCTAACGATTTTTCCCAAACGACATCAATATCTACGACAACCCCTTTTAAATCTAAACTCGCAAGAAAACATTTGATTTTTTGTTTTTTTTTATCAACATACGTGTCTCTTACTTTACGTTTTTCTTGGTGCGTCAGCACTTCTGAACCATCAACTCCAGCGGCGTAAACGAATCCAACAAACTCGATTTTGGCACCTGTGTTCTGGGCTATTTCTAGAGCATGCACAAATCCAGTGTGTGTGTTACTCCGTTTATCTGCAATTACTAATAATTCGCGCATATCGACCTCCGTAGTTGTACTTAACTATTTAATGAATGTTTATTCTCTACGGCAGAAATTTAAATAGATTCACCAACATGGTCTTCGCCGTAATCGCGTCAAAATCAGTCAGCCATTCGCTCACACATTCAACTTAAACCTTTTTTTTACAATGAAAACTATTACTTCTATTAAAACCTATATATTCAATTCCTAAATCGTCTATTGCTAATCGGCGTTTGCAGTACGTTCAGAAGAAAAGTAAAAGTGGTACTTTTTTACTCCAATTTGAATTTACTAACTTTCTGCTTCAGTTCATAGGCGAGTTCTACGAGATAAGCACTAACCTGTTTACCTCTTACTACATCTTTACTTGATTTTTCAGCGATATCTTTAATCGAAATCACATGACTGCTTATCTCATCAATCGCTTGGTTTTGCTGCTCGGCCGCGTTGGCTATATGGCAATTCATATCGTCGAGCTCCTTGATCTCTCCAGTTATATCGGATAAAAGGCCGAGCACATGCTCCATATCCGCAGCCTTCTTTTTAGCTTGTTTACTGACATCTATCATAGAGCTAGCCATGAGATCCGCATCGACTTGTAGCGCACCGATAGTATTCTTGATCTGTTCAATCGAGCTGCGTGTGCGAAATGCAAGGGAACGAACTTCTTCTGCTACAACGGCAAATCCTCGCCCTTGCTCTCCCGCGCGAGCCGCTTCTATTGCAGCGTTAAGCGCTAGTAGATTCGTTTGCTCGGCAATGCTTGTAATAATTTCGAGTACCTCGCCAACCTCATTGGTTTTAACATTCAACTCAGTCATTTTCTGAGTATTTGATATCACATTGTCTCGCAGCTCATGGATGCCTACTTTCGCCTGCTCAACGACTTTATACCCTTGTCTGGTCTTTTCTCCAGCTACCAACGACTTATTTGCGGCGTCTTTGCAGTTTTGTTCAATCTGCGACGCAGATGCGGTTAGTTCCGTTACTGCTACGGCGACCGAATCCGTTCCTCTTTTTTGCATGACAACGGCCTCTTTAGTTAGATTCGCAATTTCATCGACGTCTTTCGCTGAATCGATCAACTCCTTAGTTGCGCTCGAAGCCGATAAAATACTCTCTTTAAAATAAACAAACATGTGATTCAGCGCCATACTAACAGCGCCCAATTCATCCTGTCGGTGGACCTTAATTTCTTTTGATAAATCCAGTTCTTTTGCCACATCATTAATGGTATTTCGTAACCGTCCAAGCCGAAAAATCACCAGCTTATGAAAGATATAACCTAGCACTCCGAATCCGAACCCCGTAGCTAAAAGCAATATCAAAACAGCATTGAATATCGCTTCAGCATTTCGATCGTCCACTTCAGATAAATCGTACCCCAGTTTTACGGCACCTAAAATATCCCCCTCTTTCACCTGGTGGCAGCTCAAACAGTTGGTTCCACTATAACTCTTACTCGCTTTTATTGGCATTACAAATTCTAACAAGCGTTTATCACTCTTCTGAACAACTCGAAACGCTCTTTTTCCTGCCAATCCTTTACTCTCAAAATCGTTTTTAACTACCTGGTCACTAAATCCTTTCCCATATACCTGATTTACCAGATGTGAGCGAATAACCCTAGCCTCTACGATTCCTTTTTGATTTGTATATTTCTCTTGAACAATCTTTCTTCGGCTAGTCACACCGGTCAGCATCAAGGTATTAATGGAGTCAAAATAACCCTGGGCGGTACTTTCCATGTGTTCCTTAATAAAGGTCTCGGTCAACTCCTGTTCATCGTTGTAAAAAAATATCACCGTCATCGCAGAAACCATCATGCTAATAAGAGCGAGCGATAAATAAACTTTTTTTGCGATGGATATTTTAATAAGCATGGATACCTCGGCTTTTCTAAATTTTGAAACTCCTAAAAAGCATCAATTTTCCTTTTAAACGATATTATTCATTCTTGAACTTAAAGTTATTTTTTTACATGACAGACCTCTCGTTCGTTTCCTTGTTCAATGGCTAATTCGCAGTTTTGCAACAATACTTCTCTGGTATCTCCATTATTTGGATAAATTGCAATACCACATTGAATTGCAACCGGTACGACTTCTGCATTAACTCGGATCGATTTTTTTACACTAGAAAACAGCGTTCGACCAACGTTGTATATTGACGACGTCGACTGCATATTTCTCATCACAATTGCAATTTCGTGGTCGTTAAGCAGGGCGACCTTACACCTTGCTCCGGCAACTCTGATAAACTCTTCTCCAAGGCGTTCCCAGAATATTTTTAACTCATCGCGATTGAGTCGCTCCGAAATTTCCTTAATATTGAGCAATCTTACTAGCATCAATCCATGATATTGTTCTTTATCAGTAGTTAAAATTTCATCTAAATATTTTTCATAAGCTTTAACATTTAACAAGTTACTTTTAGAGTCTAGGTCAGCGGCCTTAGCAAATCTTTTGTATTCTTTATTTAAGCGTTCGGCAGAGTTGCTATTTGCCTTGTTATAAACATGTAAACTGATAATTAACCCCAGACAAAGTAAGGTCCAGCCGAACACTTGTGCAAAAGCGATGTATTTTTGAGCCAAAATTTGTGGCATAGAAATATTTTGTTGTTCAATGATAAAGAAGATAAAGTAACTAACAAACCCAAAAATAGTCCACCCAATCCTTGCGCTGCGTTTCTCTAGTAAAAATCCAAGAAATGGCAACAGTATAATCAAAGACACAATCGGCGATATGAAACCTCCAGTAACCGATATAAATCCAATTAAAATCAAACTGTTAACAATCATAAACCCCTTCACAGCAAGGCTAAAACTCCCACCCATCCGATAAAAGCCATATATCGTCAACAAGGCTAAAAGAGCGAATATAATTGACATCAGGTGGAAAGAATGAAATTCGTTCCCGGTGATCAAATAGCCAATATTAAAAGCCACGATTGCTGTAATTAGAGACAAGAAAGTTGCAACGAAGACACGAGGACGATAGTTAGTCCAAACTTCAACACGCCTATCGTTAGGCGTTAAAAGAAAATCAAATGTTTTCATTGATTCGTCTTTAGCTAAAAGATACATATTACTGTCCACTGTTAGCATAGTCGCTTTTCCTATAAATTATTTAAAAAACAGGGCAACCTTCGTTACCCCAAAAGGCCTAACAACTTAAAATTGAAATACAGATTGATTCGTAGATTTTTTGTGCCGTTTTGTTTCAACACCTTGTCATGTAACAACTGTATTCTAAACAGAATTCTGCAGATCAGAACGGTCGCTTTTCTAATTCAAATTGTTTTCTTGGTCACCAAGTCTGTTAATATTTTTTGACTTAAACTTTTCGTTGAATTACTAGCTTTATTTGCAAAGCATCAATACAAAAGGTTTTTAGCCAGAATAAAAACTTTCTTTTAAAAATTTGACGAGTTCCTGAATGTCAGCATCAGAAAGGTTCGGGTTTCCACCTTTTGGTGGCATTGCCATACTACTACCAGGACTTTGAAATCCGTCGTTAATATTTATGTGTAAAGTCTGATTGTCTTTAGAAAGAGGTCCTTTTTTGCTTGTAAAATCAGGGGTTCCTGGAATATCTCCTTTGCCGTCTGTGCCATGACATGCAGCACAGAAAGAGCCATAAAGTTCACTGCCATTGCTCGCTAGAGACGGCATACTAAGTGGTATAAAAAACGCCAAGCTAGCGATTATATGTTGCGATTTAATTTTCATAGATAGTTCCTGCTCTTACGGGTCGTGGGAATTTTATATCGATGGCAGACCGAAAATTTAATGCGACCTGCCGCTCTTCTACTAGATTGAACTTAATTACTGTTTTGCAGATACTTCAAAATATCGCGCGCATCTTCGCCCGTCAGTCCAGCACGAATTTTCATATGCTTTACAACGATTTTCCACTGCTCGTCATTAAACTCTTTAGGACTGCGCATTTCGTGGCAACGAGAGCAAGTGTTTTTCCACTTTGTTAAGCCCTTAATAAAGTCGCCTTCGTGTTTTGATTTTGGGTCTGTATCGGCGGCCGATACACTTACCGACAGCATTAAACTGGCGATTAATGTGCCAAACTTAATTTTATTTAACATTAGTGTTTACCTCTTAAAATCCGTAAGTTAGTTGAGCCAGAATCATGTCGGAATCTCTAGTGTTATCTTCTGCATCTTGCGACTCGAAGTTAATCTTAGCAATCACTGACGGAGTAAAGTAATAGTTCATACCTACCAACCAGTGTGAGGTGTCTCTACCTGGTATTTGCGACTTAAAGTCGCCAACGCGTACTACGGCTTCCCAGTTAGACTGGTTGAAACGATAGGCGGCTTGGGTATACCAGCTTGTCCATTTATTGTCGAAATATGGTGTGACAACATCTAAACCGGTATCGTGGTCTTCCGCTGTAATGCTGAAGTCAGATAATTCCTGATTGACATACTCACCGCGCAAGACTAATCCGCCGTTACGGTAAACAAAATCGGCACCGAACACATCCAGGTCGAGTTTCTGCCCCATTACCGTTGTAACTTCCCCGTGATCCTCAATTTCCTGCATCAGTGCCGATTTCCCGGTCATTAAAGATAGACCAACTTCAAAGTTTGGCATCGGCAAAATACCAATCCGGCCACCGAAATTTTTAGTGCTATCCCAATCATTGGTCATGCCTTCGTTTTCGACTTCTAAACCACCGTGACCTTCACTAGTAGTACTACCGTTTCCAACATAAATCGCATAATTTATAGGCATTTTTCCAAAGTATGATCCACCACGTAACTGGAGACCCACGTCAGATGTAGGCGCCGCGCCGCCGTGTCCAAAGCCAAGTGGTGCCGAAACCGCTTTGTTGATCCAGGATGGGTGAAGATTTTGCACAAATTGACCAACAGGAATGAAGAACTTGCCACCAATCAGAGTCAGGTTATCGGTAAGCTCAATATTGGCCTGAGCATATTCCATGATAACGTCTGTTTCGCCTTCGTAGCCGGTGCTAATTTCGAGTTCGCCTTCGAAGGAAACTTTGTCGTTCATCTGATACATAAAGATCGGCATAAAACTCGCTTTATTAAAATCATCGCGGCCGTCATAATATCCGCCATCGACATTTTGATAATCCAGTTTGAAGTATCCAGCCATATGAAAATTATTTTCACCTTCTGAAGCTTTTTTCTTCAGTTCGTTGATTTGATTCTGTAAAGACTCCAGAAACTTAGTATCGTCGTTCGCCATGGCAGAAGATGACATCGCTAAACAAACAGCTGCACTAAGCATTGTAACTCTGAGAATTTTCATTAACTCCCCCTTTTATAAAGGTTTTTATATGTAAAATTTAAATCAATAAGTCGAGAATACTTTCTCATCTGGGAGGTAGCAGTTAACGTGCCAATAATTGAAAATCACTAAGTAGTAAACAGAAGAAATATCTTACCCAATTAAAACAAAGGCTTACATGATGTGCTAGGACGCATTTGGTGGCTCTAACATTTTTTACACTGAGTATTCTCCAAAAAGTACCAATCGTTTTCTCAAGTTTGATAATGAGACAGAATACATTCTCATATTTGAGAATGTTTTTGTTCATGGTTGTAGTTCTGTGAGGTTAGTGTGGTTTAGTGTGCACTATTTGGACACACATGGTTGCACATTTAACTATGAATTTCGGAGCAACTCTTGTGTAGAAAGAGCTAAAACAGCATAAATTACTTTTTTTCAATATAATTCAATCATGATCTGCGTCCACAAATGCTGATTTGTCTGCTTTAAACCGAATAGAGCATATCTACGCGTCAAATTTGAAAAACAGCAGTAGATGATGTGCTACCGCCTTCGAAATTGTCTAGATTCAACAATATTAATATTCTAAATTGTAAGTTTTAGTATGAACAGAGATAGATAATTCATTGGAGATCACACCCCAATATCGAGAAACAATCGCTTTATTAAGCCCCTTAAATAAAGATTTAGTGGGCTCTAACTAAAGATATTTTTCACCAGTATTATTGGAGTAAAAATTAGCATTTCTACGGCAAGAACTAAATAAAGCTATCTGAATTTCCGTGCAAACTTTTTAAAAAACTACACTAACCCTCAGTAAAGGACTAGAAACGTTGTACTCCCAGTTCTAATAGTTCAGCCACTTCTCTATCGACTATTTTTATACATATTAAGAATACTCGCTAACCTTTTATTATCTTCCTTTGAGAGTCCAAATAAAATATTATCGCTCGATGGAACATTGGA
>Ga0209475_10001659_pt1 | contig 26715 bp, 24 predicted proteins | sample tdDd471_FD_187128 | JGI IMG/M metagenome (GOLD analysis project Ga0209475, IMG submission 187128) | Marine sediment microbial communities from the Atlantic coast under amendment with organic carbon and nitrate - tdDd47.1 (SPAdes)... | ecosystem: Environmental > Aquatic > Marine > Coastal >... | reverse complement strand
CTGTACCATGGCATTACGACGAGAGGAATTATCAGCAGCAAAATGGGGTGATTTACAACGTCAGGGAGAGCATATTTTCTTGAATATACGAAATGATGGTGGCGCTGTTGAAGTTCCGCCAAAACTCTTGAAATCGTTAACGTATTGGCGCGATGCCATCGGCGAACCTGCGGGAGACTCACCGTTAATTCGTCGAATTTGGAAAGGTGGGCGTATTGCAAAAGATGGTTTATCGGCGGATGGGATTTGGCTCATTGTAAAAGATGCCGCGAACGCCGCAAATTTAGGCCATGTCACACCTGATGATTTACGTCGATCTGTGGCTGGTGGTTTACGGGATGCCGATCACTCGATTGAAGAAATTAGTCGATTACTCCGCCATAAAAACACGATAATTACTGAGCAGTACTTAAAACGTATTCCTACTCAAGAAGAAGATTAATTGCCATATTTTAGTCTACAAAAACGGGATGAAAAGCATGATTAAATTAGCCACAATCTGACAAATCCACGCCGCCGCCAACCCATTCCGTTCCCGTACATAGACATAAATCATATTCATCATCAGTAATGTAATCACGATGACAATCGCCACAGCTGGAAATTCGACAACCGAGTCCCACATGACTGGGAAAAATAAAACGATATTCCAGAGTGTTGCTAATAAACCCACTATCCAGAAGACCAACTGATTTTGTAACAATCCCCGAAAAAACAATGTTTCCGAAATCGGCATCACAAATACAAGATAAGCCAGTAACGTACCCGCAGGCATTAATGGGAAAATTTGTTTAGCGGCAGGAACAAGAATCGGCTCTCGTAAGAAAATCAGAAATGGAATACCAAGTAATGCCCCTAACATGATACCCCATGCGATATTTTCCGGTTTTTCTTGATCAATACGTTCTGAATTACCGAGTAACCATGACAACACGCTCACCCCTGCCAATGCTCCCCATGCCAATGTGTAGCGTAAATCGGCATGGATTGGCAACAATGGCGTTAATCCGATACTGAGCGCAATCGCAATTAAAAATCCAAAGAAAGGGTCACTAGTCGCGCCTCGATAAGACACACGCCCTGTACCAATTACAGCATTAGATTCATCCACAAAGTCGGCCGGCTCATCATCTGGAAGAAAATCTTCCTCAAGCTCGTCCTCGTCGATTGATTTATATGGAAACTCTTGGCTCATGCTAAAATTGTCTTGATAGCTGACAGAATCGTGTCTACGGCTTTGCGGTCAACCCAATAATGTGTTCGTAATCGAATGCAATTGTCGGCATTCCGATAGGGTGACATAAGGATATTATAATCCTCACGTAGACGTTGTGTAAATTCATTTAGAGAAATACCAGCATTATCTGCCAGTGTAAAGAACACGAAATTTGTATTTTGTCTATCCACCACTAATGATGGTATCTCGCTTAATCCCTCAGCTAATAACGCCGCATTTACATGGTCTTCTTGCAAACGCTGAGTCATCGTATGAAGACCGATTAATCCCGCCGCCGCCAATATGCCTGCCTGACGCATCCCGCCACCCAATGCTTTACGAGCACGTCGGGCACGACGAATAAAATCATGTGAGCCTACTAAAACTGAACCCACTGGGGCACATAAGCCTTTTGATAGGCAAAATGTTATAGAATCGGCATTTTCTGCCAATTCCTTCACATCCACATTAAATGCAGCAGCGGCATTAAAAATTCTCGCACCATCAATATGTAGAATCAAACCATTTTGATGTGCCAATTCGGCAACTTGATTCACATATTCAGCAGGTAAGGGTACACCCCCTGCTTCATTATGGGTATTTTCTAGCGTGATAAGTCGTGTAATCGGATAATGTTGGTCATCAGGTCGGATAGCACGTTTAATATCCTCAAGTAGAAGCGTACCATCAGATTGCACAGGAACAGTACGCGCGCTAATGCCCCCAAATTGAGCCATACCACCTTGCTCATAAGCAAAAATATGGGAAGTCGCTCCTACAATAATTTCCTCACCACGTTGGCAATGCGCCAATAACGCACACAAATTACCTTGCGTTCCGCTAGCAACAAATACGGCGGCTTCTTTGCCAAGCATCGCAGCGGCATCGGCCTCCAGTTGATTGACGGTGGGATCATCACCATAAACATCATCACCCACAATTGCGTTTGCCATCGCTTCACGCATTTCTGGTGTGGGGTGAGACACAGTATCACTTCTTAAATCAATAAATTCCATTGACCACGACCCTATAATTGAGTTCAAATAATAATGAGCTGATACTAGACACAAATAGTCTGAATAGCAATGCCGAAGGGCATAAATAACATAAATTTCAAAATTTTCCGCGAATATATAATGAGGCATTTTCAAAGAAATCCCAAATTAGTAGTAATAGAGCCGTGTCTCTGTCACCATTTACTCTATAATTGAAACATCACTAATCAATTGAAAGTGTACCTATTTGACATAAAATCCCAAATACGCGAGATGAATCGTTATATCATTTAAAAACTTGAGAAGTGTAATGAGAATAATACCCCCAAATTATAGGGGTTTTATATATTGAATTCGGCTTACAATAAGCTGTTAGTCAATAATCAGAAAATGCCATTGCATAAGTTAGGAGAGTTATATGGCAGAAGTTTATCGTCAAAGTATCCAAGAAACACTTGATGAATTTAAAGTGGATAAAACACAAGGACTTAATTCATCAGATATCGTATCACGTCAGCAGACCTACGGGAAAAACGCCTTACCCACTGATGAAGCCGTCGATTGGGTAAAACTCATTCTGGCGCAATTCACAGATATTATGGTCGTTATCCTGATTGTAGCGGCAGTGATTTCGGCAGTGCTAGGTGAAGTAACTGATGTAATTGTTATCTTGATTATCGTTATCCTCAACGCCGTACTCGGTATTTATCAAGAATATCAAGCAGAACAAGCCCTCGCCGCACTCAGTAAATTACAAGTGCCACAAGTGCGCGTCAGACGTGATGGTGGTGTACATGAAATTAGCGCAGAAGAGCTTGTCCCCGGCGATATCGTATTGCTAGAAGAAGGTGATCGTGTACCTGCAGATGGACGATTAATTGAATCGATCAACTTACGAATCGAAGAAGCCGCACTCACGGGTGAATCTGTACCTGCGGGTAAAAATACTGCCACAATTGAATCCACCGAAAATATTGGTGTCGGAGACCGTAAGAACATGGCATTCATGGGAACTGCTGTCAACTATGGTCGTGGTGAGATGGTGATTACAACAACAGGTCTAAAAACCGAAATTGGCAATATCGCAGCGATGCTCTTACAAGTTGAAGAAGGAATTACCCCACTCCAACGTCGCTTAAATCAACTCGGACAAGTTTTAGCAACAGGTGCACTGATTGTTGTGGCGATTGTCTTTATGGTCGGATTTTTTGTTCAACAAATTCCGGCTGACCAGATGTTCCTCATTGCAATCAGTTTGGCTGTTGCCGCTGTCCCAGAAGGTTTACCTGCGTTGGTCACCATCGGGTTATCACTCGGCGCAAATCGGATGGTCAAGCGCAATGCACTGATTCGTCGCTTACCAGCTGTCGAAACCTTAGGCTCGGTCAATGTGATCTGTTCTGACAAAACAGGTACACTCACCAAAAATGAGATGACAGCTACCTACCTTGCATTGCCACGGCATGAAGATATTCGAGTTGAGGGTGCTGGATATTTCCCTAAAGGCGGACTCGTTTATCTGGGAACAGACGACCCGAATCAACTTGGGAAACCTGTCGATGCTGAGCAGGACATTGCCGTACAACGTTTACTTAAAGCAATGGCACTTTCAACCAATGCCCATCTGGAAACAACTGATATTGATAATCAGACTGTCAATGTTGTCGGTGATACAACCGAAGCCGCGCTGATGGTTGCCGCACAGAAAATTGGGTTTACACGGGCAATATTAGAAGAAGATTTACCCCGTGTCGCGGAGTTACCGTTTAGTAGTGAACGTAAAGCTATGACAACAGTACATGAAGTTGTTGGCGAAGCTGCCAAAAAACTCTTCCCGAACACAAAATATATTGCAATTACAAAAGGCGCGCCAGATAAGCTCATCGACTGGGCAAATTTTGAACAAACCCCTGATGAGGTTGTCAGCCTCAGTGCTGATCGACGGACAGATTGGCAGAATCAAGTCAATAATATGGCAAATGATGGCTTGCGTGTGTTGGGAATCGGGTATCGTCCATTAACCAGTGTCCCTGAGGAACTCACGCCTGAAATTGAACGCGAACTTCAAATGATGGGGCTAATTGGAATCTTAGACCCTGCCCGTCCAGAAGCCAAAACTGCGGTTCAAGTTGCGAAAGAAGCAGGTATTCGCACGGTGATGATTACAGGTGATCATGCCCTCACAGCCGAAGCCATTGCGCGTGATCTCGGTATCTTGAGCGCAGGACAAAAAGCCGTCACAGGTAATCAACTGGATAAAATGTCCGATGCAGAAATTGCAGAAGCTCTGACACAAACATCATGTTTTGCGCGAGTCTCCCCTGCTCACAAGCTCAAGTTAGTACAAACCTTGCAAAAAGCGGGTAATATCGTCGCGATGACAGGTGATGGTGTTAATGATGCCCCAGCCCTTAAACAAGCCGATATTGGCGTTGCAATGGGCATTACAGGTACAGATGTCAGTAAGGGTGCATCAGAAATGGTACTAACGGATGATAACTTCCGTTCGATCGTATCCGCAGTTGAAGAAGGACGCGCCATCTATGACAACATCAAGAAATTCATCAAGTATCTACTGAGTTCTAATGTTGGTGAAATTTTAGTGATGTTTGTTGCCTTACTGATTAATTTGCCGATTCCATTGCTAGCCATTCAAATTTTGTGGATCAATCTGGTCACAGATGGATTACCAGCTATTGCGCTCGGTTTTGAACCTGCCGAAAAAGGTGTGATGAAACGCCGTCCGCGCCCTGTTGACGAGAGCATTTTTGCCGGTGGTACAGGTCGTCATATCATTTGGGTCGGTATCCTGATCGCATTCTTGACACTCGGCAGTTACGTCTGGGGTTATAGCACACTTGGATTATCAGCATTCAGTCGATCAGTCGGGCTGGAAACAATGGATCGTAACGCCATAGTCGAAATCGTCGGTGAAGAATATGTCCCTGAAGCGTGGGATGAGTGGACAGACGAACAACAATTGGGATTCTTAGGTGTTGCTGAACTTGAAGCAGGATCACAATTCATGGAAGCCGAAGGAGAAGACCCCGGACGTGAATTGTTAGAACAAACACAACGTATCCCACGTACAATCGCATTTACGGTATTAGCATTTACGCAGATGTTTGAAGTTATGGGAATTCATGCAGGTGATCGTGCATCATTCTTCCGAACATGGTTTAAGGGGAACAATTTGTTATTCTGGGCGGTTATATCAACATTCATCTTACAACTGATTGTCGTATATGTACCGTTCTTCCAGAACTTGTTCCATACCAGTGCAATGTCGTTTACCCACATGATTGTGACATTTGTCGCAGGTTCAGTAATTTTGTTTGCTGTTGAATTAGAGAAAGTTGTAATTCGGCGGGAACTAGAAGCGGATGAAGTAAACATCGTTCAATCTGTATCATAATTGTTTTACGGGAGGGTTTATAGCAAATCCTCCCTCTCTTCGTTAGATCATGACGCGCCCCTGTAAATCTTTTGGCACATCCAACCCCATTAAATGTAAGGCAGTTGATGCTATATCCATCAGTTGGTAAGTATAGGATTGTCCTGCACCTGATTTATTGGGATCAACAAGAATATACATGCCTTCCATCGCATGATTGGCATCATCGGGTCCGGTATCATTTTCCAGTGTATAGTGTTGTCCATGCCCCAAACTACCAACCACACGCCAATGTAAATCACCAAAGTACACCATCAAATCAGGGGCAATCCGATTCACCTGTTGATAAACGGCACGTGGTGCATAGACGGTTGTATTGAGTGGCTCACCCTTATCATCAGGAATATTTTGTAGACGAATAGTCAATTCTTCACGAATCGAATTCACAGCATTTTTAGGGATAATTCCTTGTGGCTCACGTCCTTCGATATTTAAGAAGATACGTCCATAATATCCCCCTGTTGACCATGCTTTAGTGCGCGACCAATCGACATTTGCAGGGTCGAATTTTGTAATCACTCCGATTGTTGGGTTTTGCTTGAAAACCAACCAACCATTTTGCCACAACCATTCATTAATGCAGATTGCGCCATCCATCCGTTTAACGCCATGATCGCTGACCAACATGATGAGTTCGTCGCCCTTCAAGCGCGATAATATTCTTCCGATCTGTTCATCTACCAGCTTATAGTAGTCACGAATCGCAGAATTCATTTCGTGGTGCGGGTTATATAGGCGATGTTGTGGGTCATGATACCGCCAGAAGGCATGATGGATTCGATCTGTACCAATGTTGACATGCATTGCAAAATCCCATGATTGGGTTGTTAGCAATTCTTCAAAGACATGATACTGATCAACCGTCATATCAATGATATTTTGCAAGAGTTGCTTACGCTCGGTATTACGGTAGTTACTCACATCAAAGCGATAATTTGGAGCTTGTTTCAGAACTTGATTTTTTAAAATTGCGGGATATGAAAAAACATCATTTGTATTAGGGGTCAAAAAGCCGCTAATGAGATTACCCTGTAGCGATTGAATGGGATGTGTTTGTGGCACATTGGCAATCAATGAGTTCCGCCCTACTTCACCAACATAATCCCAGAGGCGTTTTTGTTTCACAGACCGACTATCAGCAATAGAGAGATCATCATAATTATATTTTTCTCGATTACGAAAGCCATAAATTCCCAAAACACCAGGATCACGCCCTGATAGCATACTTGACCACGCAGGAACAGTAATACACGGAATTGTAGAATCTAATTGCCCCCACGTGCCTTGTCTCATCAATGCACGGATATTGGGTGAATCTTGACGTAAATCACGGAACAATAAATCTGCCCCAACACAATCCAAACCGATGATAATCAATTTACGTTGTGTTTGTCTCCGAAACCGATTGAACATCACATCCTCTTTCCAAGGAATTTGCTTTCAACTCGTTAATAGCATAAAGCAAAAAGGGCACAGCTTCTATCATGCCATGCCCCCTTGATTGTCTCTTTGGGTGATCTATTCAGCTAAGACATAACCCATTTCAATGAGTTTATTGACAAGGAGTTGTGCATTCCCTTGTGGTGTTGAATCAACTGCCGAAATTGTAAATTCAGGATTAACAGGTGGTTCGTATGGATCGTCAATGCCTGTGAAACCTTTGATCTCACCACGACGAGCTTTTGCATACAATCCTTTAATGTCATTTTCTTCGCAAAATTCAAGTGGAGTCGCCATGTGAACTTCCATGAAACCCTCACCGACCATGTTACGAACATTTTCGCGAGTTGCACGATATGGGCTGATAGCAGCGCAAATCACCATGCCACCATGACGTACAATTTCGCTGGCTACAAAGCCAATGCGACGGATATTCGTATCGCGATCTTCTGCACTAAAGCCAAGTCCTTTAGAGAGATGGGTACGAACAACATCACCATCGAGCATGGTTACGTTACGACCTTTTTCCATTAAGAGGCTCAAAACTTGTTCAGCAGTAGTTGATTTACCAGACCCACTTAGACCCGTAAACCACAGACAAACCCCACGACGATGTGGTGGTGGGAAACTCTCTGCTAAGATTTTAGCAACTTCAGGGCGAGAGAACCATTCTGGTAGTGGAATGCCTTTTGCAAGGTAATCTTCGCGTACCTGTGTACCAGAAATTTTGCGGATTTTTGCGCCTTCAGGAAGTTTCGATGTTTCTTCGTAGCGGTCTTCATCTTCCATATAAACCATTTCGGTAAATGGAATAGACTTTACACCGATTTCTTCTTCAAATTGTTTAATCAAGTCTTGTGCATCATAAGGTCCGTAGAATGGGTTACCTTCGGAATCATTACCCGGTCCAGCATGATCACGTCCGACAATAAGATGATTTGCACCATGATTACGACGAATAATAGCATGCCAAACGGCTTCACGAGGACCACCCATCCGCATTGCCAATGGCAATAACGATAAGAAACTACGATCATCTTCATAATAATTTTCGATGAGGGTCTTATATACACGGCAACGGGTATAATGGTCAACATCACCCGGGCGGGTCATACCAACAACGGGGTGAAGCAACAACACACCATCAATACTCTCAGCAGCACGTTTAGTTAAAGCTTCGTGAACCCGATGTAGGGGGTTACGCGTTTGGAATGCGACTACATTACTGTGTCCATAACTTTCGAGTACAGCACGAGTCTCGGCTGGAGTACGACGAATATCAGCAAAGTCTGGATGGTCGGGCAGTTGTAAAACTTGTAATTTTCCGGCAAGGTTGACTTTTCCCCAACGATGCATTTCGGCAACAATCGGATGTTTAAGGTCATATTTACCAAAGGCTTTGGTAGCCATTTCTTCTATGTCCCACTCGTACATTTCTTCGACACTCAAAATCGCAAGAATATTGTTTTTGCTATCCCGCAAAGCAATATCGATACCGACTTGAATATCATCAGTGGGGTCAACAGGTAACGTAATCGGCATTGGGAACAATGTACCATCTGTCATCCGCATTGTATCTAATACACTTTGTAAATCAGCTTTGCCCATAAAACTCCGTAGTGGAGAAAATGCGCCAACTGCCATTAATTCAAGATCACATTCAACACGAGCACTAATCTGCACATAAGGCAACTTTCCAGCATATGCCTTCTTCTCAGCAAGCTCATCTGAAGAGACCAGAAGATCAACCAATTGTCCCCCATAGGGCGAAATCAGCTTCGTTTTCTCAATTTCCATCACATACTCCAAATTATCATTTAAACAGACAGCAAAAAATATATCGTCTGAGATTTACAAAACGGCGATATTGTAGCACACCATAATTAACATCGTTACCCGAAAGTTATGCCGGATCATCTATACCTGAGATTTTACGCCCAAAGTAGACTAATATAATACTCAGTCCATATAGCGTCATTAAGGGAGCCATCACGAGAAACATATTTACAGGATCGATCGTAGGCGTAATCAACGCAGCGGCAATTGATGCTCCAACGACTGCCACACGCCATTGTTGTATTAATGTGCGGGCACTCACAAATCCCAATAATGACACGAGGAAAAAAACAAGAGGTGTCTGAAAAGCCACACCCATCCAAAAGACCAGTGATGTTACAAAACTAATATATAAATCGGCAGTCCATTCAGGTTTAAAGATCGTCGGTTGGAAGCCTTCCAGAAAACCAAGTGCCGGTGGCATCAAAATAAACCATGTAAACAAAGTTCCAATAAGAAATAACACCGTCGTGGCAGGGATCGACAATAATACATATCGCCTTTCCTTACTAGTCAATCCTGGCAAAATAAACATTAGTAATTGATACGTGACGAGAGGAATGGATAAAATTCCACCGATCATCAATGCTACACGGAAAAACACCATAATCCCGCCAGTAGGATCAATAATTTGCAACTCACACGACTGTGCCACTTCCTGCGATAAACGGATGATACAATATGGTTCACGTAATATTTCGAGCGCAGGTGTTGCTAATGCAAAGCCAATAACTGTCCCAATAACAAGCGAAATGACGGCTTTTGTCATACGCTCACGAAGTTCCCCAAGATGTTCAAAGAACCCCATACGGAGTTGTTCGTCGTCCAATCCCTCTTCTTGTTCTGGTATATCTGCCATAGTTTACTCTACTTATCTGCCGAAGAAGCCGACCACGTACCGAGTGATGGGCTTGTTGAATTTACAGGCTTAGGTTCAGATGACGGTGATGCTTCAGTTGCCACTGGTGTTTCAGGATTTGCATTATCAGAAACAGGTTTGGTGCTATGTATCCTAACTGGTTGTGTTATCGTTTTTGTTTTAGTATCCAATTTCTCTGTAGTTTTTTCTTTATAGTCTTTAGAAACTTCTTTGATACTCTCTACATCATGCTTAACTTCATCTAAGCTTTCTTGAATTGGTTTAGTCATAGGCTCAAATGCATCAGAAATTGCTTTGTTAATATTTTGGCGTGTCGGTGGTTGCTTTGGGAGTTTTATATCAACCCCTGCGTCATCAAACTCTTTCTGCACAAGATCAACAGTTTGAGCCCACATGACACGGAATTTTGCGAGGTATGTCCCCAAAATATATGACCAGTGAATCATTCGCTTGGGTCCTGCAAAAACCAACATAATAATCAAAATTACCATGAGTTCCGGTCCGCCAACGCCAAAGATATTCATGACATTTCCGCCTTATCATTATCCAAATCCACAGTTATATCAAGGGACTCATCTTCTATGATTGCCCCCAAAACACCATGTACAAAGCCGTGAGAGCTTTCTGCACCAAAAACCTGTGCAAGGTGAACCGCTTCGTTAATAATAACAGGTATCGGTGCACGCTTTTGAATTGCATATTCAAACACGGCAATTCGTAAAATATTACGATCTACAACCGCAACTTGTTCAATCGGCCAGTCCGGTGCATATTGCTGGATAAATTCATCAAGCCACTGCTGATGTTCCGTTACACCTCGTACGATTGCAGTAATAATCCGTCGAACATCACTAGAATCTGGACGTTCTTGGATATGGGTATCCAAGACTTCACCAATAGAATGGTTGGTTGTATCCAACTCATACAAAATTTGTAAACTCGCTCGACGTGCAATAGAGCGATCCGTTGTCACAAGCTCATGTTCGATAACCTCACTGGTTATCTTATCAACTTCTGGGTCGTAATTTTCTAGCTCGAACGGGTATTCGTTCATATTATATAAATTAACCAACTCTCTGTTACCGTTATTTAGGCGAATGCGATAGATAGTGTATCGCACAACCCCCAATTTTTCTATGTAGAATACAATTTTCCGAATGACTATTTGTGACCTATTAATAACTTTTAAACTACAGTAAGTGCTTTAAAAACATCAAAATACTCGGCAATTTGTACAAACTTGCAAAAATCGCTTGACAGGTTTCTAAGGTTCATGATATTGTTTATGAGGTTGAGCCAAAGTGCCACCCAATGACTTTTATTGACCCAAACAAAGGAGCAGCATGAATGGTTTATAACATCGAAATCATCATCGGCAACATGCTTTTCTGGAATACAGATGGCAATGTCAACAACACTGCCCCACTGACTGATTAAGGTCAACCTCGCTTTTCTTTTTGGTTAACCATCGGCTGTGGGAACATCTCGCGGCTGTTATACTTGGTTGTCCAACACTTCCAGTAAACAGATTAACAATCATGATATGTGAGATGTATCGGGCTCATGGTCTACATGAGAATCCTTTTGCACGAAATAGTCTGTCCTTTTGTCCAGCCTAAACTGTGCGCGCGTCCAATGTCGATTTTATTCAATCATACCATATTAAAGACATAAGCAAACAAAGGAACAGTCATGAACGACTACAGTCACTATCTATACCATAACAACCGTGTACAGGAACAAGAGGCTAACGCCGCACATAATCGTTTCGCCTATCAACATACATACCCTATATATAAGAAATGGGTTGCTCATGTAGGAACAGTACTTGTCCACATGGGAACAAAACTACAAAACTTCTCAGAATTCGAGCTGGATACAAAATTTAGTAGATCAACCGAGGAGTACTAATATGCACGATCTAAAATTATATGAGATCACGCGCGATCATCAGAAAACACAATTGAGAGTAGCAGATAATCATCGTCTGATTCAGCAAATTGACGACCATAACAAACAAAAATTCGATTGGCGGGACTTGCTCAAGCCATTAAACCGCAGTCATCGCTAGCAAATACAAGCAGAAAGTGAAACAAATATGTGGCCAATATACCAGTTACAAATAGCGGAACAACACCAACGTGAAATGCGCGACGAAGCCGATAAGTGGCGGTTAGCAAATACACAAGAAACCTATAAACCGAATCGTCTCATTCGACGCATCAAACGCAAGCGTCAGCGCTAAGATTTCAAGAAAGGGATTCTATGTATACAGACTATTGGCTCGAAAGAGAGCTATGGAAACAACGACAAAACAAGCTTGATAAGATGCTTCAATTAGAAGTGGTTGAGAAATCACAATTTCAAACCATCATCAAGATAACAACTTGGGTCAGCAACATCATGATAGCTGTACGACAATATCTTCAAGTTGACGTACAAGCACCCAATCAACAGACCAAAGCACAATCAAACTCATAAACCCAATATCAGGGGGAACAGTCAAAAGCTGTTTCCTCTGACTTAATGCCCCTGCTAATCTGTATTATCCGGCACTTGAACCCGAAATTGTCCATCTTGGAGCGATATACTTACCTGACGATTGGTTGTAACTGGGGCAGATTCTTGACCAATTATCCATTCATTGAGTCGCGCACAGAGCTCGGCACTAAACAGGAAAATTGCGGCAATTAAATTTGCCCAAAATAGGAGCACAATACCAGTTGCAATACTCCCATAGATAAATTGGAAGGTCGCAAGACTATTAAGATAGTAGCCAAATCCGGCTTTCGCTAATTCCCAACCAACCGCTCCAAACATCGCAGCTGGCAATACGGCATCCCAATGTACATAACGTGCAGGAACAAATCGGAATAACATCGAAAAGATGACAACATCTAATCCAAATGGCAAAAATAGTATTCCTATCGTGACCCACAGGCTGGGTTGATCGAGTAATAAAATCGAAACAAGACGAAGCACACCTGATGTCACAAATGACGCAATCACTAAGATTACTAGTGTCATGCTCATCAATACCGCAAGGAATCGTAATCCCCAAATACTTCTTCCTTCGGGGACAGCAAAGATTTCATCCAAAGAGGCAGTGATATTAGAAAATAATCCCAACGAAGACCACATGATCGCAACGATTGCAACAAATCCAAATGAACTCGATTGTTGTAAAGACTCCCCCAGCACATCTTGAACATATGTGACTGTGCCTTCTGGTAGAAAAAAACTTAGTCCATTAGCAATCTGTTCTTGTGCAACAGCGGGTTCAAGTAATCCTCCAACCAATACTGCTAACAATAGCGTCAACGGAAACACCGAAAACAAAGAGTAGAATGCGAGCGCTGCTGATTGACGTGAGCTATAACGACTGAAATTCCGAAAGGCTGTAAGGAATACACCTGGAAGTTCACGTGTGGGTTCATTGTGAGTTGCCCACCAATCGATAAGTGGTTGGAAAATTCGTCTCATGATTTCGCGCACAAGTACTATCCTGATAATTTGTCGATACATTACTACGCTATCACAAGCTAAGAATTTCTCCAAGAGAATCAACACCTCTTGTTTGAAATCAACAACACCAAACTATCACATTAAAAGTTGTGATACAATCAAAATGACTATTATAAAATGAGATTATCTTAGGAGGCTCGCCTGATGGACGGTAGTGTGATTGGCAATATTCTTTTACCACAAAACATGGCTGATATTTTCATCTATCTAATTTTCTTCTTATCATTATTGATGTTGGCACTCATCCCAGAAAAGAGTCAGCAATCCAATTATTTGATGTTTTTTGTCATTTTTCTTGCAGTTATTGATAAAATCCGTCAATCAACGACCCAACTTCCTATTCCGGGGTTGGATAATGCAGGGTTTGCGACTTTACTGCTACATGTAGGGATGTTTGTCTTTCCATTGATGGCAGCGGGGTTAATTCGTGGACCGGGACGTAATGACAAACGCGGTGTACCGGTTGGCATCCTCATTGGTTTGCTAGCTGGTCTTTATGCTGTTGGCACTATCGTTGAAAGTACACGCAGTATTTTCTATAACCCATTTTAGATTATTGATCACCAACTATCCAAATCATTTCGCCATTTGATGCTAAATGGACTGTGCCACTTTCATCAGTACGGAAAATCGGTATATCACCTAACATAGCAAGTGTATCTGCGTCCGGGTCACCTCGTCGGTTGGCTCGGTCGCTTTGGATTAGGGCAACTTGTGGTTGTGTTAGTGCCAAGAAGTCTCCATTCAACGCATGAAATGTTGCATGTTGAGGAATACTTATTATACTAGCTGTTGGACTCACTCCATTTTCTAACATCGCTAACTGCCCCACCTGACTAATATCAGAAGTCAACAAAATCGACACCTCACCATATGTCACGCGTAAGACCATCGCATGGTCGTTTAGTGAATCCGTAATCTGTGGTTCGACTTGAGGATGAAGCACCTCGATAAACACCCCATCATCCAATGTAATGGTATATCCTGCACGAACCGTTACCGTTTGAGTATTTGCGAGTCGCCTCTGTATTTCAAGGAAGGTTTCAGTCTGATTGGGTTGTCCATTGACCAACGCCACGTCGACTGTATATCTATCCAGCACAGCATTTAGCGCGCCGATATCAAACTCGTCAGGTTGTGTAATCGCCATGATTTCGATGTTACGATCAAAATAAGGCATCTTATCACCCAATGCTGTCAATAGGCGGGATGGAAAGCGTCCCCCATCAACGAGCATATGAGCGCCATTAGGAGTTTGTAGAAAAACTGCGTTGCTATGCCCCATATCTAACATCCATACGTGAAGTTGACCATCAGGACGGCTTGTATACATCCCAAACATCAAAATAGAACCGGCAATCCCTATCACTACAATTAAGACCACAATGAATTGTCGTCGTATATTTTTTTCGAGACGTAACCACCACGGTGGACGTATTGCAGTTATCATCGCTACTCCTATCAACACTATATAATAGGCTTGAATCAATCGTCCGTCGATATGAAACGCCACATCTGCAAAGTCGAGGCGGGCAAAAGTCCGCACAATACTAATCGACCATGACAGAAATACCATATCCATCCAATATAGCACTGTTCCAACCGCTGGAACTATAAACGAAATTCCTACAGCCAATAAGGCAAGTACCAATAATATGGATTGAACAGGAACAATCAGTACATTTACTGGAAGCGACAATAATGACAATCGTCCAAAATAAAGGATAATTAGAGGCAATGTCGTAATTTGTGCAGCAATCGAAATAATCAAAGGCTCATTGAGGAAAGTATGAATTAAATTGGCATGAGCAATTGGAAAATGACGTTCCAGTATTGCTTTAAAGCGAATGGAGAGCGGATCAGCAAACAATGCCAATCCCAGCACTGCCATAAAACTCAGTTGAAAGCCTACATCTTGCAAAACAGACGGTGTAAAAAAAGATAGCACCAATGTCACCAAAGCCAACGATGCGGGAACATAGGTCTTACGCTTGAATAAGGGAGCAATCACCAGTAAGCTACTCATAAACGCGGCACGGATTACTGCTAAATTTGCGCCAACGAAAATTGTATAAACCGAAATCACGAGGATACCAGCTAACACCGCCAACCATTTACGCTCTTTGAAGATTGCCTCAAAGAATCGCATGACAATCGCACTAACAATTACCATATTGAAGCCACTGATCGCAATAATATGCGCCGCACCGACACGACTAAAGTCATCTGCAAGATCAGGAGCAATACCGCGTTCATTACCCAGCAAGATACCCATCAACAAACCCGCTTGAGGTTCTGGCAATGTGGATGTAATTTGATGTTGAACAGTACGTTTTAGGTCAATCAGTGACGTGAAAATTGGATTACCATAGCCAGACTCTAATACAGTAACACCCGCATATGGCATAATCGTAAATACACCCTGTCGCCCAAGATAATCGGCATACGAAAATGTATCCCACTCGGCAGGGGTAATGAGTGAGCCCGTCGCACGGATACGATCCCCATATTTAACATCTGTCAGGATAAATGTCTCAACTAATACTTGTCCATGGGTGGGGATTGTATTGCTATTAGTAAAGATTGATTCGGCATCGACACGCAATTGAATACGATCATCGCGGAAGTCGGGTTCAGCAACCACAAAGCCTTCGATTGTGCCGTTGTTTCCATTATATTGAGCGACATCACTCGTTTGGGGCATTACCGATTGTCGTAATCCACCCAGCATGAGAACCACTAGAAAAACCCCGAACCAGCGCATTGTCGCAGGATACCGAGTTAAAATCATCACCAGAATAAATGCCAACACAGAACCAACACCCCATACAACCGGAGTTATCTGTGGCAAGCCATTTGATAGTGTAATCCCAAGAACCCAACCGAGTGTGATATAAACCAGACGCATAAACAGTAGCAATCTCAAGTAAACGATAGATGATGCTATATATTATGTCACTTTGTTAGTGTAGAGAAAAGCAAAAAAGGCATCATTACTGATACCCTCTCAAAATCATTTTTAATTAACAACCAATTACTTAAGTTGATTATTACTTTGCATTGGACTATCTGCATCGACAGTTTCGCGTTCAACAGGACGGGGCATGTGTAAGGGTTGCTCCATCGGTTGTGGTGCAGGGGGAGCTTCTTGTTGCATCACATCAATCCCGTTACGCACTTCGTCGAGGCTATGTGCGATTTGTTGTTCAAGTTGTTGAAGTTGTTTCAGTACATACCCATCCGCTTCATTTGTAATTTTCGAAGCTTCAATTTTAGCTTGTTCGATCACATGTCCTGCCCGGATTTTCGCTTGTTGCACCATTTGTTGCTCATCGACCATACCCTCGCTCTGTTGACGCGCAATTTGGATGATACGAGCGGCTTCTTCATTGGCTTCGGCTAATACACGATCACGTTGTTGCAGAACACGGGCGGCTTTTTCAATTTCTTCTGGAATCGAAATCCGCATCTGGTCGATGATTTCCAATGCGCGCTCTTCATCAATCATGGTATATTTTGTACCAAAGAAATGGCGACCTTCATCTATTAAATCTTCTAAGCGATCAACTAGGTGTTGAATGTCCATACGCTTCCTCCCGACACGACAATTCGCCGCAAGTTATAACATGTTTAACGATTAAATTTTTTCTCTAAAGCTTCTGCAATTGAGGGAGGTACCATAGAACTTACATCGCCCCCCAATTCAGCTATTTCGCGGACAGTACTCGAACTTATGTGAATATATTTTTCGTCCGATAAAATAGCAATTGTTTCCAAATCAGGTGCAAGTTTTTTATTTGCCAGCCCCATTCGGAATTCAAACTCAAAATCCCCAAATACCCGTAAGCCACGGATAAGTGCAATTGCACCTACCGATTGTGCATAGTTTACTGTGAGAACACTATATTGTGCAACTTTGATACTGGGATGATCTTTAAAGACTTCCTCAGCTAATGTTACCCGTTCATCCACCGTAAACAATACATTCTTGCTTTTTGGTGTCGAATAAATCGCGACGATGATTTCATCAAAAAATTTGGATGCTCGGATCGCCACATCAATGTGTCCATAATGAATTGGGTCTAGTGAAGCTGGGTAGACCGCGATTCCTCGTGATGACATAAATTCGACTCCAATTCATACAATCTGATTGTAATAGCAATTAAAAAATTATGCCAATAGTACGTAAGTGGCAAATTTCACATTTAAGAACAAACTCTAACGCAACTCTAGCTAAATTATAACCCTTTTTAATCGTTTAACTCAATTTACGAGCATATAAAAACCCAATTTCTGTATGTGCAGGGTTACGATAAACCTTAACATCAAACCCCTTTTCAGACAAAAATTGCACCAACTCAACATGGGTATGCGGTGTTAGGTCATCATGATATTCCATACAAATATGCGAAATTGATTCCAATGACGCATTATCCGCCTTAAGCAAAACATCATACTCCCCTCCTTCACAATCCATTTTGAGGAAGTCGATGTGTTTAGATGCTATCCGTTGGATAACTGTCGCCAGCGAGACAGCTATCACTGCTAAATCCGCAGCTTCACTATTTTGTGCTGTACTATGACGAACCGCCACACCTGTACCCGTTGTTAAATGCAGTTGACCTTGTTCACCACTAACAGCTTCGGCGTATATGTGTACATTATTGATTTGATTATGTCGCAGATTTTCTTCCAATAATGCATAAGATTCTGGGAAAGGTTCATACACATGAACATCACTATTTGGGGTACGAGCCGCTAACAACGTAAAGTCGCCGAGTCCACCACCAATATCCACAATCGTCCAACCCGCTTTTAAGGGCGTTCCATAATGTTCATAATCACGATCAAGGCACGTCTCCTTAATCACCCAAATATCCATTGCAGTACGCACTTTAAATTGCAAGCCATTCTTTAAAGTAATGTAGAATGGCTGATCATTCCATCCGAGGAAAGTTTTTATGATTTTGAGTTTGGGTGACATACCCAACACAATCGTCAATATAGAACTGACGTAATAAAGCCACCGTGACAAAAACAGTGGCAATCTAGTATTTGAAATCGTCATTTACCGATAACCCTAACTAACATCACCCGAATCAGAATATAGAATCGAAATGCGCTCTGCCAGCAACTGATGTTCAGGAAGTTGTAAATCAGGGTCTTCCTCATAGATAGTGCGTGCTTCTCGCTGTGCCAGATCAACAAGTTGCGGCGACATCAATTCAACCATATGTAAATTACTGCGTCCACTTTGTCGTCTACCTAGTAAATCACCTGCACCACGCAATTTCCAATCCATCTCGGCTAAGAGGAATCCGTCGTTAGTCTCTTCCATCGTAGATAAGCGTTTTTCTTGTACACTGAGTGCCGATTCATCTAGTTCACCCGCTTGTTTCGCCCGCATCCGATCAATAGATACTTCTGCGCCACGGTCTGGCAATAAGAAGCAATACGATTGATGTGCACCACGTCCAACCCGTCCGCGGAATTGATGTAATTGTGCTAATCCAAAGCGATTCGCCCCATCAATGACAATTACGCTAGCATTCGGAACATCAACGCCAACTTCAGCAACGGATGTTGTCACCATCACGTCATAGTCATGATTCGCAAATTCTGCCATGACACGCTCTTTATCAGCAGGACTCATCCGACCATGAAGCAAACAGACACGGTATCTAAAGAAAACGTGGCTTAAGCGTTCAAATGCTTCCAATGCTGATGCCGTATCTATTGTCTCGGATTCTTCGACCAGTGGATGAACAAAAAATGCTTGTCTCCCCTGTTCCAGTTGTGCCAAAACAAATCCATTGAGGCGTTCCCGCGCAACGGGATCGATAACCTTTGTTTCAATCGGATGCCGTCCGGGTGGTTTTTCGTCTATGACGGTCAAGTCAAGATCAGCATGAATCGTCAAAGCAAGTGTTCGTGGAATCGGCGTAGCAGTCATCACCAACAAATGCGGATTATGTCCCTTACCGCGCAAACTACCACGTTGATTCACACCAAAACGGTGTTGTTCATCAATCACAGCAATCGCTAAATCATGAAAATCGACCCCTTCTTGAATCAAGGCATGAGTCCCAATCACAATGTCAATCGACCCATCTGCCATACCCCGATAGATTGACTCACGCTCTGATTGTGTTAACGATCCCGTTAGTAGTGCTATTACAGGTGGTTGCTCAGTTTCAAGTTGACTAAAGGTATCGCTGATCCCCCGATAATGTTGTTCTGCGAGGATACTAGTTGGTGCCATGAGAGCGGCTTGTTTACCATTGGATAATGCCATCGCCATCGCCACAACTGCCACAGCAGTCTTACCCGATCCAACATCCCCTTGAATCAAGCGGTTCATTGGAATCGGTTGCGATACATCCCGACGGATATCCGCAATGGCGCGTTCTTGTGCGCGTGTTAATTCATAAGGGAAAACAGTCGTTACAAACGATTCAAGGAAATCATCTGTAATTTCGAGTGCGGGTCCTGCTACCGATTGCCATTCCCGACGATTCGCTAGAACTGCCAATTGCAACATCAACAAATCATCAAAAACAACACGACGACGCGCATGTGCCAGATGATCCCAACCTTCGGGGAAATGAGCTTGCTGAATCGCCCAACCCAAATCGGCTAATTCTGACCGATCAAGGACACTCTGTGGAAGAGGGTCTGGCATTTTTCTCGCCCATTCATCCGTAAGATTTTTCATTGTTTGCCGGAACATACGAGGTTTAAGTCCACTGGTCAAGCGATAAACTGGAACGATGCCGACTGTATGCAGATTTTCGACATCCAAAAATTCCCATTCAGGATTTGCCATCTGCAAGGTCGTGCGAAAGATCGTCACTTTGCCACTGAGGACAATTTGTTTGCCTGAATATAATTTACTAGACAAATAACTTTGACTGAAGAACCGTACCGATAATGGACCAGAACCATCTTCTACATCCACAACGAGGTCTCTGCGATTGCCTTTACCGATGACAACATTAGAACGGGTGACAGTTGCAACAACCGTAACCACTTCATTAGGGGTTAAATCACGAATACACTTTAGCTGTGTATAGTCTTGATAATCTCTAGGGAAATTGTGCAACATATCATTGATGGTAAACAACTCCAAGTTTTCAAGTACACCAGCTAACTTACCGCCAATACCCTTCACCTGTGTTGTTGATTGTTCTAACTCTGCTAGCAACGCACGCTCTTCATCTAAAGTCTGTTGAGGACGTGGTCTACGAGGCGGACGAGCAAGGGTTGGCATTGGTGGTATGTCCATTTCTAGTTTAGATGTTCCACCCATATAATCTTCATCCCAAGATGATTCATCCTCAGGGTATTCTTCACTATTCAGATTATAAGGTGTAGAAGAACGTCTTTCACGTCGGGCTGGAGATTTCGCCTGTCGCCGATCAGAATGCTGGCGTGTTGAAGAAGATTTTGATCGAGATGGGGCTTCCGAAGTCTCATCTTTTTCAGATTCCATTTGCTCTTCCCAATACGGAAGACGATTTTTATATTCTTGTGGTGGTGGGACACGATTGGTCACACGATCCAGTAAATACGTCATCATAATGATACGGTCATCACGTGATTCTATGGAGTCATAGGTCTTCAATGAAGCCATTATTTCATCAATCAAGATGTGATGAAGTGGACGACGGGCTTGTTCACGGGCTTGTTTTTCCCACCCTTCGCTAAATGCATGCAATCCCCCAATGACGGCTGTATCTTTACCGCCTTGATCGACTTCCAGTTTCATAATTTTTACTAATGTTTCTAATGCAGATGGCATAAGAATTACTGCCTCCAGTTCTTGCTTAAGGTCGTAATACCGAGCGAACCGGGACCAATATGTGTCCCTAGTGTCGGTGTAACTTCTACGATAATCGTTTTTTCAGGCGCTATATCACGAATCGATTCTAAAAAATTTTCTGCTCCGTCCCGATTGGCAATATGCAAAATCGCTAGTCGATCAAGCGGTGCTTCTGCTAATGTTAATTCACGCAATTTATCTTCTGCGCGTGACCATGTCCGTACTCTAACATGTGATGATACTTCACCATCCCAAACTGTCACAATCGGCTTGATCTTGAGGAATGTTCCAACACCTGCAATCAGTGTATTCACCCGCCCACTACGCTTCATATATTCCAATGTATCAATAATTGCGTATAATTTTAAATTTTGACGAACACGCTCAATGGCATCAAGTACGACATCGACATCATCCGTCTCTTGCGCCACTTCTGCCGCAATCCATACTTGCATCCCGATTCCCATACTCAGTTGCAAGCTATCGACAAGTGTGATTTTATTAGCATCAACAGCACTTGCCCCAAGACGCATCGTATTCAATACACCACTTAATTTGGCAGGTACATGAAGCGATATAATGTGGTCAGCATCTTCCAATGATTGGCGATAAAATGTTTCCGCATCACCGGGTGACGGTGCCGCAGAAGTTGGTTGAGATGGCATTGATGGCAACTGCTGATAGAACTCCTCACGAATCAATGCAACCCCATCGTCAGGAATACTCTTGTCACCGATATTCACATAGGTTGGGATAACTTTGATATTTAGCGCAGAGACAACATCTGGTGGTAAGTCACATACGCTATCCGCCGCGATTCGTATCCGTTTAGAAGTCATAATCGATGTCGTCCACTTCTTTCTCTAATACCACAATACCGGTAGCGGATGATCCTAGATAACTTGCCATCGTGCCACTATACATGACAAATGGGAAATGTTGTCCGGGAAACTCAATCGATAAGCGATCTTGCAATAATCGCGTCTCTTCGCTAATAGAATGTCGATGTTGCAAAATCACTGCATCATCTAGTTCTATAAATTCTACCAGAAATTCGACCAATCGTTCTATCGCTTGTGACCGAGTTCGGACTTTTTCGATCACAATCAGTTTACCCTCTTCTAAACTGACAAAGGGTTTGATGCCTAATTTTGTACTCAATATAGCATGAGATGGCTTCATGATGAGATTCAAACGCAGATATTCAAGGTCTTCTACATAATACACGGAATAAATCCGATCTACTGCACCACGAACTGCTTGAACAACATCTTCAACCGTTTCCATCTCTTGTGTTGCGCGAGCGGCAACACGTACCAGCATCCCCTGCCCCGCACACAATGATTGTGAATCAACGACTGCGATTTCGCATTTTCCGGATACTTGTTGTGCAGCACGACGACCATTTTGCCAACTACTAGACAATTCACGCGAAGGATGAATCGAAATCACGCCATCATAATGATAGGATAACCTCGAAAATACCTCCGCATAATCATTTTCAGAAGGCGGAATCACTTTCGGCGGTGTCTTCTGGGTTGCAATAAGGCTTAGAAGCTCTTCAGTCGAAAGATCAACATCTTCTTTATACCGTTTACCAGCAATTTCTATTTCATTTGGAATAATTGTGACAGGATAATGTTTTATCAGGCGTGGGTTAGAAAATCGCGCGCCACTGTCGGTTACTATATGTATTTTTGGCATTATTCAACGCTAATCAAATATGGATACAAGGATTGTCCACCATAGACAGCTTCAAATTCTAATCCTTTTATAGCATTTGATAAACGCTCAATCAGTAGATTGACAGAGTCTTCTGATATTTCATCACCATAATAGAGTGTTGCCAGTTCATATTCGTCATCGGAAATATCGCCAAAAACCGCCAATACCGTTGCTTCTAACGACTCATCTGTGACCTTTATTTTCCCATCAACAATACCCATATAATGTCCTTCAATAATTGTCTTGCCATCTAATTCTACCGAGCGAATGGATTGGGTGACTTCAATCGAGCATATGAATTGACTCGATTCAGTCATCGTTGCAACCATATCATCAAGGGTTATCTCACTATTTTGTTCGCCACCATAGGCAATCATCGCACTAATGCCCTGCATAATCGTCTTTGTTGGAATCGTCCGAATTGTCTTATCGGTTGTCATGTTTGCGGTTTGCTTTGCTGTCAGGATGATATTGCTATTATTCGGGAGCAAGATAATCTTATCGGTCGGCAATTGATTGATGACAGTTAAGAAGTCTTCCGCACTTGGGTTCATGGTCTGCCCGCCCGAAATCACATGCGTACAATTCAGATCATTAAAAATAGCTGTAATGCCCTTCCCTGATGCCACACTCACAACTGCGATGCCATGTGACGGAATACTAAGTTCTGTCTTTTGTGCTTGTTGACGGGTGCGGACGTATTCTTCATATTGACGGTGCATATTTTCGACAACAATATCATCAAGCTCTGCACCTAAACCAATCGCATAATTGAATGGGTCAGCAGGGTTATGGACATGGATATGAACTTTAAGCATCGACTCATCGCCAACAACCAAGGTTGACCATCCCATACCTTCAAAATCGCTACGAATTTGGCTAACATTCATCGCCTCACCAAGCATTAAAAACTGGACATCATAACCGTAACCTTCTTCATCATCGGGTATAAGTGCATTTTCCCACGCGGTATTTTCATCTAATGACAAGCTATCTGGTGAAGCAAAATCAGTAATTTCTTCCCCATTTCGATAACGCAACATCCCCTGCAAAAAGAAGAACAACCCCATCCCGCCAGAATCCACCACGCCCGCCTCTTTGAGAACAGGTAAAAGATTCGGGGTATTATACAAAGATTTTTCGGCGGCAGATGTCAATTTATCGAGCATATCATCTAACATAAACTCAGCTTGATAGGCTTGACGCAGACTTTCTACAGATTCTCGTCCAACCGTTAAAATTGTACCTTCAATCGGGTCTTGGACAGATTGATAAGCAAGTTTCACGCTATTTTCAAGGGCAATCAATAACTGCTCGGATTGTAATGTCTTTGTACCATTTAACCCGTCGGAAAACCCTTTCATCATTTGTGACAAGATCGTACCGCTATTACCCCGCGCTCCCATCAATGTTCCATGGGCAAACCGATTAGCAATCAATGAAATATCATCCGTATCTAAAGGTTCAATTTCTTCATAAGCTCGTTTTAAAGTGTGATACATATTGATTCCTGTATCGCCATCAGGAACAGGGAATACATTCATTCGATTAACAGCATCTACATGTTGCGATAACCATGAAACACCTGCTTTAAATAATAACTTTAATTTATGCCCATCAATGGTCTGCCAAAAATTTTTAGTGGATGACATATTATGTCCTTACTATAATATTTGGGAATGATTCTACCCGTGCGATATTAACCAATTTCATCATGTAGTGCCTGCCGTAGTGCATCGATGCCTGCCTTTATACCGTCATCGTGTTGGAAAATACATGAGCCAGCAATCATCACATTTGCACCTGCTTGCACTGCCGATGAGATCGTATCTACATTGATGCCACCATCAACTTCAATATCAATATTGAGGTGTTCATTTCGAATCATGGCACGTAATTCGGCAATTTTAGAAGTCATACGATGGATAAATTTTTGTCCACCAAACCCTGGATTGACTGTCATCACAGTAATGATATCGAGCATATCTAATACCTCACTGAGTGACTCTGCTGGCGTGTGAGGATTAAGTGCAACGCCAACTTTACATCCTGCGTCTTTGATTAATGAGAGTGTCCGATGTAAATGCGGACTGGCTTCGATATGAACAGTAATGGAATCCGCACCGGCTTCCGCAAATTCATTAATATATCGTTCAGGTTCAATGATCATTAAGTGGACATCAAGCGGAATTGTCACGACTTGTTTTACCGCTTGTACGATCAAAGGTCCCATTGTGATATTGGGTACAAAGCGTCCATCCATTACATCAATGTGGATTAAGTTCGCACCTGCGGATTGTGCTTCACGGACTTGTTCGCCGAGTTTTGTGAAATCTGCGGCAAGTATTGATGGTGCAATTTTGACGTCTTCGTAATTCATAAATATCGTCTCCGCTAATTTGCTAAATTATCCTTACATGTTACTTGTTGAAAGCTCTAAGAGCAAATCATTAGAAGAATCTCTGAGAATAATTTAAGATTGTTACCATAGCGTGTATAATCGATAAGATATGCCTCAAAATTCACAAATAGAATAGAAGGGAATAAGCGACAATGAAATATCGTAGACTAGGTATCACGGGGATGAAAGTTAGCGAAATATCGATCGGTTCATGGCTCACCTATGGCAGTGATAATCTTGCATTTGAAGCGGCGCAACAATGCTTAAACACAGCCATCGAAAATGGTATCAACTTTATTGATACGGCTGATATTTATGCAAAAGGACAAGCTGAAGAAGCCGTCGGTAAGGTCGTGAAAAATCATGACCGTAGCAAATTAGTCATCAGCACCAAAGCCTTCCGTCCGATGAGTGACGATCCTAACGATGTGGGACTCTCCCGTAAACATCTCTTTGAATCTATCGACAAATCATTAAAACGTCTGCAAACCGATTATATCGACATCTTCTATTGCCACCGCTACGACATTGATACCACCACCGAAGAAACTGTCCGTGCGCTCAGTGATCTGATTACAATGGGGAAAATCAGGTATTGGGGGACGAGCATGTGGGAACCATGGCAAATTGATAGTGCCGCACAAATCGCAAAAGATGTGCGTGGTTATCTGCCTGTTGTTGAACAACCGGTTTATAACATGTTCCAACGTGATGTTGTCGAAGGCGATTATGAAGATGTTATCAGCGAACACGGGATTGGGTTAACGGTCTATAGCCCACTCGCGCAAGGGGTTCTCACAGGTAAGTACAATGATAGTATTCCTGAAGATAGTCGCGCAGGTAAAGAAATTACTTCCGTAAAAGAGGGGCTTACAGAAGAACGCCTCACAAAAACCAAAAAACTTACAGAAATTGCTAGTGATCTTGGTGTTGAGATGTCGGCATTAGCACTGGCTTGGGCGTTAAATCATCCAAATGTCGATAGTGTCATCACAGGCGCGACCAAACCTTCACATATTGAATCTAATATTAAAGCAATTGATGTTGAATGGTCACCTGAACTTGAAAATCGCATTGAAGAAGTACTAAATAACAAACCATTCAATAGTAGTCGTCACGCTATTGATCCTAACGAAATTGCCGCACTGTAACAAAATAGACTTGTTACGAATCGTCGTCAATTAGGGAGGAAAGGACATATGGAATATCGTCGTTTAGGTATCACAGGAATGAAAGTCAGTGCTATTTCAATTGGAGCATGGTTGACCTATGGCAATTCAGTTGATTTCAGCACAGCAGAAACCTGCTTAAATACAGCGATTGATAATGGTATTAACTTTATTGACTGTGCGGATGTCTATGCCAAAGGTAAAGCAGAAGAAACTGTTAGGAAAGTTATTGCAGGTAAAGATCGTACTAGC
>Ga0209475_10001657_pt1 | contig 26745 bp, 23 predicted proteins | sample tdDd471_FD_187128 | JGI IMG/M metagenome (GOLD analysis project Ga0209475, IMG submission 187128) | Marine sediment microbial communities from the Atlantic coast under amendment with organic carbon and nitrate - tdDd47.1 (SPAdes)... | ecosystem: Environmental > Aquatic > Marine > Coastal >... | reverse complement strand
ACGCCAGAAGCGGGAACGTCTGGTGGCGGCGCTGGAGAGTCTGCGCCGTGATGGCGCGGCTGCGGTGGAAGCTGTCGAGAGCCTGACACGCGAATTCGCGACACTGCCTCAGACCGACAGCGCGGAACAGGCGCAGGCGACGGCGCGGCAGGCCGTGGAGGCGGCCCGCGCCGCGCTGGATACCGCACGGCAGGCGCAGGAGCGACTGGAACGCGAACGGCGCTTCCGCCAGCGCCGAGGGGAAGAGATCGCACGCGAAACCGCCGACTGGACCAACCGCGCCACGGAGGCGGGCACGGCGGTTGCCGAACTCGGGGAGCGCCAGTCCGCCGCACGACAGGCGCTGGAGGACATTGCCCGCCGTCCCGACACGATCACGACGCAGCGCGCCGATCTGGTGGAACGGATCGGGGAGGCGGAGGCCGCGCGCTCCGCTGCCGTGAAACGCCTGTCGGAGGCGGAGGGGCTGTTGTCGGAAGCCGACCGGGAGCTGCGCGCTATCCAGACAGCCCTCCAGACCGCGCGGGAGGACCATGTCCGCAAGGAAGGCGCGGTCGAGATGGGGCAGGCGGAGCTGCAGCGGCTGACCCGCGAGATCCGGGACTCCATGGAGTGCCCGCCGGGCAAGGTGCTGGAGGCTGGCGGACTGGAAGAGGATGCCGAACTGCCGCAGCTTTCCGACGCGGAACGCAGCCATGAGCGGCTGAAGCGCGAGCGGGAGAACATGGGGCCGGTCAACCTGCGCGCCGAGATCGAGGCGCAGGAGGTCGAGGAAAAGATCGAGACCCTGACCAGCGAACGTACCGATCTGGAAGCTGCGATCCAGCGGCTGCGTCAGGGGATCAGCGCCATCAACCGCGAGGCACGGGCGCGCCTGCTGGAAGCCTTCGAGACCGTCAACGGCCACTTCACCGTGCTGTTCAGGCGGGTGTTCGGTGGCGGCGAGGCGCGGCTGGCTCTGACGGAGGCGGACGACCCGCTGCTGGCCGGGCTGGAGATCATGGCCAGCCCGCCGGGCAAGCGGATGCAGATCCTGACACTGCTGTCCGGTGGCGAGCAGGCGCTGACGGCCACGGCGCTGCTGTTCGCGGTGTTCCTGACCAATCCAGCCCCGATCTGCGTGCTGGACGAGATCGACGCGCCGCTGGACGACGCCAATGTGGAACGGCTGATGCTGCTGCTGGAGGATCTGGCCGGTCGCGGTGGCACCCGGTTCCTGGTGATCACCCACAACCCCATCACCATGGCCCGCATGGACCGGCTGTTCGGTGTCACCATGGCAGAGCGTGGCGTCAGCCAGCTTGTCTCCGTCGATCTCGCCGAAGCCGCCGCCCTGCGCGAAAGCGCCTGATTACGCCCAAGGCATGTGACCACCCTGAAACACCGGGCATTTCACCAGACAGCACGCATCTGGCGGAGCTATTCGGCTGCTGTCGCGACTTCCTGCTCGGCGGCAAGCATTTCGGCGACGATGCGGCGGTAGTGGTTGGCGCCCGCGTCGATGGCCACGCGGACCGGCGGGCGGTCACGGGGTTGCAGTTCCTTGCGCTGGACGGCTTCCAGGATCGCCTTGTCCTCCGCGAAGGCCTTGCGCAGCAGGCTGCTGATCCGCTCACCTGCCGCCGGGTCGTCTACCGCCGTATTGCGCAGGTGCATCCAGCGATCAATGGTCCGGGTGGCATTGACCGGCGTCATGAAATGCAGCGCATGGATCTGGATGCCTTCACCGCGCCGTTCCTCCGGCAGGGCCAGGGCGGTATCGGCGCTGCCGAAGTCGATGGCGGCGATGCAGGGGGCATGCAGGTAGTAGTAGTGCCAGCGGTCCACATTGCCGTCGAAACCGCCATAGGCCTGGAAGAAGCCGATGGGCGCGCTGTCGCGGATCCAGCGTGAGATCTCGACCATCTGGCCCTTGCGGCGGGCGCGTACCGGCACATCCTCGCTGTCGGGATTGCCCAGGGTCGTGGGGTGGACGAAGCTGACGTGGGCAGGGTCGCAGAGGTTGTCGGCGACGTTCAGATAATTGCTTTCGAAGGCCAGTGCCTCCCCCTGATGCGCGGCCCAGCCGGGATCGGTGAACTCCGGCATGTCGAAGACCAGGGACGTGTCCGCAGCATCTTCCGCACCCATCCAGATCCAGACGATGCCGTGCCGTTCATGGGTGGGATAGCGCCTGACCCAGGCCTGGGGCGGAATGCTGCGCTGTCCCGGCACCCGGACGCAGTGACCGTCCGACCCGAAGGTCAGACCGTGATAGCCGCATTGCACCTGATCGCCGATCCGCTTGCCCATCGACAGCGGCAGGGCGCGATGCGGGCAGCGATCCTCCAGCGCCACGACCGTGCCATCGCTGCTGCGATAGAGCACGATCTCCTCCTCCAGGATCGTCGCGGTGGTGAAACCCTCACCGAACTCCGACGCGAAGCCCGCCACGTACCAGTGGTTCCGGATGTATTCCATGCTCGCCTCCGGGCCGTCTTAGGTGGCCAACCTGTCGTGTTTCATCCTGCAGCATCAACAGCGCCGCATCCAGCAGACCAGCGGCACGCATCTGTTCCGCCTGCGCCATACCCCGGTCGAGCGCCTGTCTGACATCGCCCGCCGCCAGCCTGCCGACATCGACCGTGACCTGCCGTGTGCCGAGATCGCTGTCGGGGTCGAGATCGGTCGCCGGGCAGCGTTTCACGCCCGGGTGCGGACCCGTATCGACCGTATTGGCGATCAGTGTTGCCGCCACATCGGCCATGGCCGCGTTACGCGCGAAGACCGTTACATTGTCGGCGACGCCGAGCGACAGGGAGCGCCCGTGACGGCTGCTGCTGGCGATGCCGCCGATCCCCTCGTCCGGACCGATCAGCACCCGGTCGATGATCCGCACCTGCGGCGGTGGCCCGGCAATGCCGCTGACGAAGGAATGTCCCGCCGCGAGCCAGAGCGCGATGTCGCCGCCGTTGTTGACGTGCAGGCGGTCGAGCCGGGGCGCGGCGGTCAGGATCGCGGCCAGCATCTCGTCCGCGACCGAACCGGCCACCGCAGCCATTGGCGTGACGAAGGTTCGTGCATGGGGTTGGACAGCGGCGGCCATCCGCCGCGCAACGGGGCCGTTCAGGGCCACGCCGGTCTCGGGGCAGGCTCTGCGCAGGGCGGGCAGTTCCTCCACCAGCACCGCCAGCACATCGCGAAACCGTTCCTCCGCCGCCTGCCAGGCAGCGCGAACCGCAGGGGCAGGACCGTCTGCGTCGATCAGCAGGTCAATGGGTCCGTGCTGCAGGTGCAGCCGTCTGCCGCCGGACAGCAGGGCAACCTGTGGACCCGGTGCCATCAGTCGTCCCGCTTGCGCTGACCGGCTGGCCAGGGATTGCCCTGACGGTGTGCCACCCGGCGCTGGCCATCCCTGCCCAGCACCTCGGAGAGGGCTTTCACATGATCGCCGTGACCGCCAAGGGCCAGATAGTCGGCGCGGGACATGGTGAACTCGATCGGTGCGACGATGGCGGGTGTCGGGACATAGCCGAAGGAATTGCTGGGCATCTGGCTCACATCCGCCATGACGGTGATGCCGCCGCCGGGCCAGCGATAGACCGGTGCGCCGCCACAGGTCACATTGGTGACCGCCTCGGCGACGGATCGGGTCAGCCGCACCGGGTTGCGGGTGACACCGGCACGCAGCGATCCCCCCGCACCGCCCATGAACAGCACCGAACAGAGCGCCGGTTCGCAGTTCTCCGCGATCAGATCGACTGACGGGCGCAGGCTGTCCGGCAGGTCGTGCTCCACCGGGACCAGATCATCGTCGAGAACGTAGTAGCCGAACTGTTCCCCCGTCGTGGAGACCATCATCATGGTCAGGCCGGGCCGTGCCTTCTTCGGGTCCCACGCCCCCAGAATGGTCAGCGGGTCGGAGACATTGGTGCCGCCCCAGCCGGTGCCGGGCTCCGCGACCTGGAAATAGCGCCCCGGAGTGGAGCGGCGGCCCTTGATGCGAATCCCTGTGTCGGCCCAGTCGAGCACCTTGCCGGCCTGGTGCTCGGAGACGACGCCGGTGATGTGGTCATCCACCACCACCACCTCATCCACCAGCCCTTGCCACTGGGTCGCGAACATGCCGATGGTGGCGGAGCCGCAGCCGACCCGCATCCGGTTCTCCGCGGTGCCGTTGACGATGGGGGGCTGTCCGGCCTGCACGGTGATCTCCACGCCCTCGTCGACGGTCATGTCCACCGGCTTGCCGTTGCACAGGTCCATCAGGGTACTGCAGGTCACCCGGCCTTCCTTCTTGCCGCCGCCGGTCAGGTGATGCACGCCGCCCAGCGACAGCATCTGGGAGCCGTATTCGCCTGTGGTGACATGGCCGACAGGCTCCCCGTCCACGCGCACCAGATTGCGTTCCGGGCCCAGGTGGCGATCAGTGTCGATCTTCACCTTGGCGCCGCAGTAACTGAAGATGCCTTCCGTCACGATGGTCACCATGTCGATGCCCTCGACATCCTGGCTGACGATGAAGGGGGCCGGCTTGTAGTCGGGGTAGGTCGTGCCCGCGCCGACCGCCGTGATGAAGCTGTCGCCGGGGCGGACCAGTTCGCCGTCCCAGTCCTCTGCCCCTTCCAGGAACGGCACCAGCCGTCCCTCCGCGTCCCGCACCCGCTGCACCACGGTCAGCGGATCAACCCGGATCAGCTCTCCATCCTCCACCGCATAGCGGTCGCAGGCCCCGGAGCGGCCCTCCGCGATGAAACACATGACCGGACAGGCATCACAGCGGATCTTCCCGTCCTTGCGCACCACGTCAGTCATTGCATGTCTCCGTTGCCTGTACCGGCAGGGTCCGATGGTCCAGATGCGACTGCCCCGCCACCATGGTGTAACGGAACCCGGTTGCCCCGCTCTTCTCCTTCCCCCTTGATGGGGGAAGGTCGGGAAGGGGGTGATGGTGCCGCAAGGCGCCGCCCCGGCGGTCACTCCGCGCCGGGATTTGCCATGCTGATCGCGACCGTACAGGCGTGTGATATCCGGGCAAGCACGCCTCCGGGATTCTGCAACACGTCGTTGTTCCAGAATCGAATGACGACGAAGCCCCGATCCCCGAGCCATCGGGTCCGGCGTTCGTCTGCATCCGCCTGCCGGGCATGCTGACCCCCGTCGACCTCGACGATGATCCGTAACTCGAGACAGCAGAAGTCGGCGATGTAGGGGCCGATGGGGACCTGGCGGCGGAACCTGACGCTGGCGATCTGGCGTCGGCGAAGGGCCTGCCAGAGTTTCCGTTCCGCAGGCGTGAGGTTCTTGCGCAGGTTTCGGGCTCGCTGGATCGACATGACGGGGTGCCTTTCCTGCGGCGCCTGGGTTTCCCCCCCTCCTCGGTCCTCCCCCGCCAGGGGGGAGGAGGAAGAGTGTCATGCGCCGACCGAATTGCACGCGCGATCTGCTTCATGACCGTGCGGCCCGAATGGCGGTGAGGATGCGGTCGGGGGTGGCGGGGGTGGTGGTCACGACGGCGCCGGTGGCGTCGCGAATGGCGTTCAGGATGGCCGGGGCTGTCGGGATCAGGACGTGTTCGCCCAGACCCTTGGCGCCATAGGGGCCTTCGGCATCCGGGACCTCGATGATGATCGATTCGATCTCCGGCACGTCGCCGATGGTGGGGATCAGATAGTCGTGCAGGTTCTCCGTCCGGCCGGGCTGATAATCCTCCATCAGTGCCATGCCGATTCCCTGCGCGATCCCGCCCTCGATCTGGCCCTGCACGAGCTGGGGATTGATGGCGCGCCCGACATCGTGGGCCGCCGTGATGTGGCGCAGCTTCACGGTGCCGAGGTCGCTGTCCACTTCCAGTTCCACCATCTGCGCGCCGTAGCCATAGAGCGCATAGGGCTCCCCCTGACCATTCGCGTCCAGTGCCGCCGTGGGCGGGTCGTAGGTTTCCGCCACCCGGAGCACGAACCCGTCCGCATCCGCCTCCATGACCGTCGGATCGATCTGCCGTTCGGCGCCGCCATCGCGCAGCACGACCTTGCCATTGTCCAGGGCGATCTCCGCCGCGTCGCTGACATTGCCCTGGCGCAGCAGCGCCTCCCGCAGGGCCAGACCTGCCAGCATCGCCGCCTTGCCGGAAACGAAGGTCTGGCGGGAGGCGGAGGTCTTGCCGGCATCCGGCGTGACGTCGGAATTGCCGATGAACAGCTCCACGGCTGTGGCCGGCACCCCCAGCGCCTCCGCGAATATCTGGGTGATGACGGTGTTTGACCCCTGACCGATGTCGACGGCTCCCTGATGCAGCCGCACCCGCCCGTCTGCCATCAGCCCGGCCTTGATGGTAGAGGGGTTGGGCAGGGAGGTATTGCCGCAGCCGTACCAGCAGGTGCCAAGGCCGACCCCGCGCCGGACCGGAGACGCCGGATTGTCCCTGTTCCAGTCCACCGCCGAGGCCCTGGCCCGCGCCCAGGGTTCCTGAAGGGCGGAAAGGCAGGCATGGATGCCGACGCCGGTCCGGAAGCTCTGGCCGGTGACCGTCGGCTGGCCGTCCAGCAGGGCGTTTCGCAGGCGAAAGTCGAGCCGGTCGATGCCGCAGGCGTCGGCCAGCCGGTCGAACAGGGTCTCCTGCGCGATTGCCGCCTGCGGCACACCAAAGCCCCGGAACGCGCCGGAGACCGGGCCATTGGTGTGCAGCGCGACGGCGTGCGCGCGATAGGCGGGGGTGCTGTAGGGGCCGGAGGCATGCACGGGCACCCGGTTGGCCACCGTCGGTCCCCAGGAGGCATAGGCCCCGGTATCGAAATCCCCGTCGAAGCGCAGCCCCGTCAGCTTCCCCTGCGCATCGGCGCCGACACGCACCTGCATCCGGGCGGGATGGCGCTTGGTGGTGGAACGCATGGATTCGGGGCGCGTGTAGCAGATGCGGCAGGGCCTGCCCGTGATTCGGGTCGCGAGCGCCAGGATCGGCTGTATCGAGACATCGATCTTTGAGCCGAAGCCACCACCCACAGCGGTGGGCGTGATGACGATCTGGTCTTCCGCCACGCCCATGATCGCCGCGACGGCTTCCCGGTCCATGTGCGGGGCCTGGGTGCAGGCCTGGATCTCGATGCGCCCGTCGTCGCGGATGAAGGCGGTGCCGGCCTCCGGCTCGATGTAGGCATGTTCGACGAAGGCGGTGGAGAAGTGATCGCTGACGACATGTGCGGCCCCGGCCAGCGCATCATCGATGTCGCCGCGCGCCACGAAACCCTCCACCAGCACGTTGCCTGACCGGCTGGCGTGCATGGGGGGTGTCGTCTTCGCGGTCTCGGTGGTCATGGAGGGGTCGAGTTCGCTCCATGAAACGGGAACTGCCGCGAGATCGAGATCCAGCAGGGTCTCCCGGTCCCCGACCAGGGCTGCCACGGCCTCCCCCTTGAAACGTGTTTCACCACCGAACGCGAAGACCGGCTGGTCGGCGAAGGGCGGGATCACACCGAACAGGTTCCGCCCCGGAATGTCCCCGGCGGTGATGGCGGCGACCAGTCCCGGAGTCTCGGCGACGAATGTCTTCAGATCGCCCAGCGTGAAGCCCGCCCGGTGAAACGGGCTGCGGATGACACGCACCAGCAGGGCGTCTGCCGCGGCCACGTCATCACCGAACCTGTCTGTCCCCATGACCTTCGGCACACCGTCGAGGCGGGGGATGGCTGCGCCTACTCCCTTGCCACGGCTTTCGATCCGGGTTCCCGTATCCATGATGGCGTCGATGATGCGGCGGTAGCCGGTGCAGCGGCAGAGCACGCCGCCGAGTGCATCCTGAACCTGCGACTCGTCCGGTTCCGGCACCGAGTCCAGCAGCGCCGTTGCCGCCATCAGCATGCCGGGCGTGCAGATGCCGCACTGGGCCGCGCCGTGGTCAAGAAAGCTGCGTTGCAGACGGCTCATGGTGCCGTTGTCGGCCAGGCCTTCCACGGTCGTGACGGACCGGCCTTCGACCTGGGCCACGGCGGTCATGCAGGCACAGACGGGTGCCCCGTCGATCAGCACGGTGCAGGCACCGCAGTCGCCCGCATCGCAACCGACCTTTGTGCCCTTCAGCTCCAGCTCTTCCCGCAGGACAGAGGTCAGCCGGGTCGCCGGATCGGATGTTGCCTCCACCTGTTGTCCGTTGACCGTGAAGCGTACGCCCTCGACCTGTCCGGCCAGTTCCGCGCCCACGCTCATGATGCGATCTCCCCCAGCGCACGGATCGTGCAGGTCCGGGCGGCGTCGCGGCGGTATCCGGCGCTGGCCCGCACGTCATCGATGGGTGTCAGGTCGGCGAAGTGCTCTGGCTTCACGCAGTTCTCCCATGGTTCGCCATTGTCGCGTCCGGCCAGGGCACGTTCCAGGCCGGTCATGCGGCGGGCCACGACGGAACAGGACCCGACAGCGATCGCGGCCTCGCCGTCCGCCAGCCGCGCGGCGACCATGGCGATGGAAATGACCAGGTAGCGGCGGCTGCCCAGCTTCACGAAGCTGCTGCGCCCCGTCGCGCTGCCGGCCGGGACATGCAGTGCCACCATCATTTCGTCCGGCTGCAGATCTGTCTGCCGATTGCCCTGAATGAAGTCCTGCAACGGTATCTGTCGCGTGCCGCGCGCGGCGGAGGCAAGTTCGACTGTTGCGTCCAGGATCAGCAGCGGTGGCACACCATCTGCGGCAGGTGAGGCATTGCACAGGTTGCCCGCGACCGTCGCCGCGTTCTGGATCTGGATCGATCCGACTTCCCGCGCTGCCGCCTTCAGCGCATCGAAGGCGGGGGGCAGCTCGGCGCGCACGATATCGGTCCATGTGGTCGTGGCACCGATTCGCCAGCCGCTGTCCGTGCGCCCGATGCCGCGCAGTTCCGTGATCCCCGAGATGTCCAGCAGCGGATGACTGAAGGGCCGCTCCACATGCGCCGGGTAGAGATCGGTGCCACCGGCCAGCACATGCCACCGCCGGGTGGCCAGCAGGTCCAGGGTTTCGGTCAGTTCCTTCGGTCGTGTCAGGCGCATTTGGGGAACCATCTTTCTCCGCAGTATTGCGGACAGCATGGCGGAGCGTCAGTCTATCTTCAATGCAAGTGAGCATGTGACCGGGGAGGGTCTTCAGGATGCAGTTTGGGTTTACCGAGGAACAGGTGGCGTTCCGGGACACGGCGCGGCGATACAGTGCGGACCATCTCGCGCCGCGATACCAGGCCCGCGAGAGTCAGGATGGATTCGAGGACGGGTTGCTGGCGTCCATGGGGGCGGTCGGGCTGCTGGGTGCCGACCTGCCGGTCGAGTTCGGGGGATCGGGTATCGATGCCGTGACGGCGGGACTGCTGATGCAGGAGACCTCGGTCGGTGACATGAATGTCGCCTACGCGCAGTTGCTCGCATCGCTGCTGGGGGACATTGTCGCGCGCCATGCCGACCCGGACATCCGGCGCAAGGTCCTGCCACCCGTCTGCCGCGGTGACAGCATGATCGCGCTGGGGCTGACGGAGCCACGTGGCGGGTCGGACGCCGCCAACCTGATCTGCAAGGCGGATCGCACCAATGACGGCTATGTCCTGAACGGCGAGAAGACCTCCATCTCCTGCGCCACGCAGGCGGACTGGATCATCGTCGCCGCCCGGACCAGCGGCACGGACGACGGTGCCCGTGGCGTCACCGCCTTTCTGGTGCCGATGGATGCGGACGGGGTTTCCACGTCGAAGTTCGAGGATGCCGGCGCACGGGTGGTCGGTCGCGGCTCGGTCTTCTTCGACAATGTGCGGATCCCCGATCACATGCGCCTCGGGGCGGAGGGCGCGGGGTTCAAGGAGGTCATGGCCGGTTTCGACTATTCACGTGCCCTGATCGGCCTGCAGGTACTGGGCTGCGCCCGCGCCTCGCTGGAGGAAACCTGGGAATGGGTGCAGCAGCGCCAGGCCTTCGGCAATCCGATCGCCAAGTACCAGGGGGTGACCCAGCCGCTGGCGGAGGCGGAGACGAAGATGCGCGCCGCCGAACTGATCTGCTACCAGACGCTCTGGCTGCGGGATCAGGGACTGCCCCACACGGCGGAGGCGGCAATGTGCAAGTGGTTCGCGCCGCAGGTGGCGTTCGAGACCGTGCACCAGTGTCTGCTGCTGCACGGCCACATGGGTTACGCGATGGATCTGCCGCATCAGCAGCGGCTTCGTGATATCATGGGCCTGCAGATCGGGGATGGAACCGCCCAGATCCAGAAGATGATCATCTCGCGGGAGAAGATCGGCAAGGTTGCAGTTCCCTACGCATGACAGGAGATGAAGACAAATGGTGGACACAGCGGAATTCGAGGCCGGGCTGGCACGGGACGGCTATGAGGTCGTTGGCGTCAAGTCGCTGGAGCCCGGGTGCCACAATGACGCCCACGCTCACGACTTCGCCGTCCGGGCCATGGTGGTGGAAGGCGGCATCACCCTGACCTTCAACGGGGAGGAACGCGGGTACGGTCCCGGTGACATCGTGGTCATGGTAGCAGGCTGCGAGCATGTGGAGGATGTGGGGCCGAAGGGGCTGAAGTTTCTGGTCGGTCGAAAGCACTGAATCCTGACGCATATTGACCCGTACTGGCGGGAAGTCCCGTCGCTTGTCTTCGATCCTGACGGTGTGGCGCTGCTGCATCTGTGGCAGAGGCTGCGGACCGCAGTCGGCGGACGTTTGCCCCACCGCGAAGCATTCCGTCCGGCGGACCTGGTCTCGATCCTGCCTTCTCTGGCGGTCGTCGAGGTACTGCGGGACGGCGCCGCATTCCGCTATCGGCTGGTCGGCAGCCGCATCGTGCAGATCGCCGGTCGCAATGCGACGGGTCTGATGCTCGACGGTGATCTCTATGGCGCGGAACTGTCGCGCATGATCAGCCCCTACCGATCCGTTGTTCAGGCCCGCGCGCCTGTCCAGACCAGATCACCGGTGCTGTTCGCCGACAGCTGGCGGGCGTCGGACAACATGTTCGTGCCCTTCACGACCACGGGCGAGGCGATCGACCAGATCATTGTCAGCGTGAATCTGGCCGACGGCGAAATCACCAGTCAGGATCAGGGTGGGCAGATCGTGATCCTGCACGATCAGGCGGTCTGATGTCCTGCAGGCTTACTCGGTAGCTTCGTTCCAGCGATCCTGAAACGCATCGACAGCATCACTGAAGGACGCTTTCAGGCGGTCCCAGCGATCCGCCGAGCCATCCCGCATCTCCTCCAGCTTGTCGGCAGCATCCTCGCGCAGCTCCTTCAGTTCCGCCACACGGTCATCCAGCGCTTCGCGTGCCTCACCGGAGGCATCTGCAGCTTCGTCGCTCAGGGTCTCGATCCGTTCGTCGAGGGCATCGATCAGTTCCTCGGCCTGCTCAATGGCCTGGTCCTTCTTCTCGACGGAATATTCCTGGACCGCCGACCACGCTTCCCGCAGTTCCTCACGGGTCTCCTTTCCGGAGTCAGTGGCTTGGGCGACCGAACCGGCAGCGAGAACACTGGCCGAGGTCAGGACGGCGATCATCGTGGAGCGAATGCGATTCATGGTTGTGGGCCTCCATGGATACTGAACTCAAGCTACCAGCGTCCATATGGTCATGTGGCTTCAGGTTTGAAGGTCCGGCCTCAGACTGCGCCACGCATCAGTCGTCGTGCTGTCGCCGGGTTGGCGAGCGGGCGCCCCAGGCTCACAGCGGCTTCCGCAGCCTGTCGGACAAGGGCGGCGTTGTCGGGTGCAATGCTGCCATCGGCCAGTTGCATGTTGTTCTCGAACCCCACCCTGGCATGGCCGGAAAGCTCCAGTGCACGCGCCGCACAGGCGCTTTCCTGCGCACCGAAGGCACAGACCGACCAGAGCCACGTGGCATGATCCGGTATGGCACGCATGGCGGCGAGGAACGGGTCGATATCGGCGGGTTCCGACTGCTGATCCTTGCTGTAGCGGCCGAGGACGAAGAGCACGTTCGGCTGTCCCTGTGGCACGATCTTTCGCGCCCGCAGGCGCTGGAAGCGCTGGACGTCGGTATCGTCGTACAGGATGTGCTGCACCATGATCCGCTGTTCATCGGCGAAGGCCAGGAAGCGGGCGAAGGCATCGACGGCGTCCGCATCCGTGTCATCCGGCACGAACTCCCGCAGCCCCAGCGATACCGCCTCCGGTGCCAGCGCGCGCATGGCCGCAAGCTGGGCCGGGGCCTGATAGATGCCCGCCGCCTCGCTGGTGGCCTGCACCACAAGGTCATCCCCGACCGCTGCCCGGATCGCGGCGGTGGCCTGTCGGTACAGCTCCGGGTCGAGGCTGTGGCGCTGGCCTGAATCACGGACATGCAGGTGGATCATCGCCGCGCCCGCTTCGCGGCAGGCACGGGCGGTTTCGGCAAGGGTCGTCGGCAAAACGGGCAATGCCGCATGGTCACCGGTGGTACGGCGCGCGCCATTCGGCGCGACGGTCAGGATGGCTGGCTGCGGCTTCATGGAAACGGCTCCTTCAGAAGAATGCGCCACGGGCGGAAACGGGCCATATCCGTTCCACCACGCCGCCGCGATGGCCGACATACCAGTCGTGCAGGTTGATGGTCGGATCGCAATGCCCCGGGATCAGGCGGATCTTCTGCCCCAGGTCCAGCCGAGCTCCGCCATCAAGGCTCAGGGTGCCATGCTCGTCCGATGGTCCGGCATAGGTCACGCCGGGCTGGTCCACGATCAGCGGCAGACCGGATTCGAAACTGGTGGATTTCAGGCCGACGTCGCAGATCGCGGTGCCTGCGCGGGCGGTGCTCATGATCGTGGCCAGCAGGAAAAGGCTGTGTTCGAACCGCTTGTCCGGAGCGCCATCGGCGGCCAGATTGCGGGCATAGTCCGCATCCATGAAGGCATAGGACCCGGCCTGCAACTCGGTCCAGAGGCCGGATCCGGCCTCGAAGGGTGCCGTGCCCGTGCCTGCTCCGGTGACCGCGGGGCAGGCAATGCCGGCAGCGGTCAGCAGATCGAGCATCCTCTGCACCGCCCCGGCCGCATGGCGAACAGCGCCCGCGCGCTCCCCCGCCCCCCGGATGTGCTGGGCCTTGCCGTGATAGGCCTGGATCCCGGCGAACCGCAGTCCCGGCGCGTCACCGATCCGGCGGCAGAGCGCGACCGCACCGGCATCCGGCGGGACACCACAGCGCCCCATGCCGACGTCAATCTCCAGATAGACATCCAGCCCGACACCGATCCGGGTCGCGGCGGCGGAGAGGTCGTCGATGTTGGTCGCATCATCGACGCAGACGCCTACTGTTGCCATGCGGGCCAGCCGTGCCAGCCGCTCCAGCTTGCGCGGGCCGACGATCTGGTTGCTGACCAGCACATCGCCAATACCGCCATGCACCAGCACTTCCGCCTCCGAGACCTTCTGGCAGCATTGCCCGACAGCGCCGAGACGGATCTGGGCCAGTGCCACATCCACGGACTTGTGGGTCTTGGCGTGCGGGCGCAGGCGAACACCCGCCGTGTCGGCCAGTTGCTGCATCCGCTGCAGATTGCGCTCGAACGCGTCCAGGTCGACCAGCAGGGCAGGGGTGTCGACATCCGCGATCACATCCCCCGGTCGCGCGGGCGGTGGCTGGGTCATGCTGCGGTCGCCTTCTCGTGATGCGGGGAGGCTGGCTGCGAGATGTCGCCAGGCGTAGGCTGAACCGCAAGGGAGATCCGATCATGCGTGCAATGTTTCACTGCCTTGTCCTTCTGATCCTTGTAGCGGTCCTGAGCAGTCCCGTGAATGTCAGGGCCGACGATACGCCGTTACTGCGGGCACTGGACAGCCTTGTTCGGGTGAACGCGGATATCGTTCCCGATGGCCGCACGGCGCAGGCGCTGGGTACCGAACGGGAAGGTACGGGAATTGTTGTCGATGACTCCGGGCTGGTTCTGACCATCGGCTATCTGATTCTGGAGGCGATGGCCGCGACCGTCACGGACATCGACGGCAACCCGGTCGCCGCTGATGTTGTCGCCTACGATCACGCGACCGGGCTTGGCCTTCTGCGCGCACAGCGACCGCTGCGCCGTCCCGCCGCAAGGCTGGGGGATTCGTCCGGACTGTCGCGGGACGCGCCGGCCCTGGTGGCCGGTCATGGCGGACAGGAATCGGCCTGGCCCGTCGCCGTGGCCGACATCCGTGATTTCAGCGCCTACTGGGAATACCTGCTGGAAGATGCGCTGTTCACGATGCCGCCGGTGCCGACGTGGCAGGGGGCGGCGCTGTTCGGTCCTGACGGGCGGTTGCTGGGTGTCGGATCGCTGTTCGTGCCTGACGCCCGACGCAGGCCGTCGCGCCGTCCGGGCAACATGTTCGTCCCCATAGATTCGCTGAAGCCGGTGCTGGGAGACATGCTGACCGCGGGTCGCGGTGTGGCGTCGGAACGTCCGTGGCTCGGTATCTTCACAAATGATCATAGGGGGTATGTGGTGGTTACATACGTTGCCGCCGATGGCCCATCGGAGGCTGCCGGACTGCGACCCGGCGACATCGTGCTGGAAGTTGACGGCGAACGGGTCCGGTCCATGGCGGAAATGTACCGGAAGGTCTGGACGCTGGGGGATCCCGGCGTGGCGGTGCCATTGACCCTGGGACGCCAGGGCGGATTTCAGAAGGTCACCGTGACCTCTGGCGACCGGTACAAGTACCTGAAATGGGACAGCACCTACTGAAACCCGTCGGACCGGGCGCGCCGGAAATGTTGCCCGATTAAGGGGATATTTACGGGTCATCGATACTACTGGGAACCGACCCGTTGCACGACGAAGCTTCTCCATTGCAGGAGCAAACAGCGGATCGTGGACATGGCAGAAGGCCGTGCAGGAGTTTTCTTGCCCAGGGGCAGCAGTATGCACAATGGTCGTTTTCAGGTTCTGACCGTGTCTTCCGGTCACGGTCGCCTTGATGAAATTGCACCCAGATTGAGCGTTGGTGGCACCACGGTCGTCGGGCAGAGGGTTGCTTCATTGGAAGAAGCGGTTCAGGCAGCCGAGGCGGATCATTTCGACTGCATCCTGCTGGATATGGGAACTGACGCCGAAGCGCCGAAGGCGCTGCGCTATCGCCTGCTCGACAAGGCCATCAGCCTGCCGATCATCGTGATCGCGGACGGTCTTTCGTCCTCGGAAATGGTTGAACTGTTGCGTGCCAATGTCGCCGACTGCATCACGGCCAAGGATCTGAGCATCGACCGTGTCGTGCGTGCGATCTGGAACGCGACCCGTTCCGCCCGCACCGAACGGGCACTGAGCCTGGCCGAGGCACAACGTGTCCACAACGTGCTGCACGACCATCTGACCGATCTGCCGAACCGTTCGCTGTTCTTCGACCGTCTGGACCAGGCCCTGTCGCTGGGTGACAGGCAGCGGACGCCGCTGGCGATCCTGACCTGCAACATCAATGGCTTCAATCGCGTCAATGGCGAGATGGGCCATCATGTCGGTGACCAGTTGCTGCGTGCGGTGTCGGAGCGGATCAATTCCGCCCTGCGCCGCTCCGACACGCTGGCGCGTCTGGGCGATGACGAATTCGGTGTCATCCTGCCCACCGGCGCCTCCCAGGAAGGTGCCGAGCGCGCGGCGGCCAAGATCATTGCCGCGCTCGACATGCCTTTCGAATTGCATGACCACACGTTCAGTATCGGTGTGCGGATCGGCATCGCGCTGTATCCGACCCATGGCACCAAGGGTTCGACCCTGCTGGTACGCGCGGAAAACGCCATGCGGGACGGTCGGCGCGACAACCAGAGATTCGCGGTTCATGTCGCTGGCCGCCATCACGATCAGGACAAGGGTCGGCCCCTGATCGAGGAGTTCAAGCACGCCCTGAACGATGGCGACCGGCAGTTGTTCATGACCTTCCAGCCCAAGATCAACATGCGCAACCAGCAGATCCATGGTGTCGAGGCGCTGGTGCGCTGGCGTCATCCGGACCGTGGCATGGTGTTCCCCGACGACTTCATCCCGTTGGCCGAGGATGCCGGGCTGATCGACAAGCTGACCATGCATGTGCTGAACCACACGCTGGCCCAGCAGACGGCCTGGCGGGCGGAGGGCATCGACCTCACCGTCGCGGTCAACCTGTCGGCCAAGACCCTGCAGGATGCCCGGTTCCCGGCCCAGGTGCAGGACATGATGCGGAAGTGGTCCTCGGATCCGACCAAGCTGGTGCTGGAGATCACGGAGAGCGCGATCATTCTGGACGTCGATCGCGCAACGGCAACGCTGAACCAGCTCGACAATCTGGGCATTCGCATTTCCATCGACGATTTCGGCACTGGCTATACCTGCCTCTCCTACATCCGGCGCCTGCCGGTCGAGGAACTGAAGGTCGACAAGTCCTTCGTCATCGGCATGGCTACGTCGCCTGACGACTGGGTGATCGTTTCGTCCCTGATCGAGCTTGGCCACAACCTCGGCATGACCGTGGTGGCCGAGGGTGTGGAGGATGAACAGACGCTGCGTACACTGGGCGAGGTCGGCTGTGATTTCGCGCAGGGCTACTACATGGCACGTCCGCTTCCCGCCGACGACCTGACCGAATGGCTGATGACATCCCCCTGGGGTCTGGAAACCACCATGGCAGGCGGCATGGCGAAGCCGAGCACCGCGCCGCGACATCTTCGCGTCTCCGGCAAGGCAGCCGACAACGTTCATGAGTTGCGCCCGGCCTCCAGTATGTGACAGTTTCCCCCGTCGATTGACGGAGGGTTCGGATGCAGATCGGAGCGGCCTGGCGGAGTTCTGTCCGCATCGTTCTTTGCTGGGTGCTGCTGGTCATCGCCGCGGCACCATCTGCCATGGCGGAAACCGTCGCCGACGGGCTGAATGCCTATCGCGGCGGTGATTTCGAACGCGCGCGGCAGATCTGGCAGAACCTGGCTGACGGTGGTGATGCCGCAGCACAGTTCAATCTGGGAACACTCTACGATTCCGGCGAAGGCGTCGCGCAGGATGCGGCGCGCGCAGCCGAACTCTGGGCCGCTGCGGCGGATCAGGGACTGCTGATCGCAGCCCACAACCTTGCCTTGATGGAACTCGAACAGGCGGCGGGCGATCCCGCCCGTCTGGAGGCTGCCCGTGCGCGGCTGGAGCAGGCCGCAGCATCCGGTCTGCCCAGGGCAACCTACACGCTTGGCAAGATGTATCTGCTGGGTGTCGGCGTACCGCAGGATGAGGCCAGGGCGCTTGAACTGCTGCTTCAGGCGGCGGACGCCGGGCTGCCCCGGGCGGAATACAACATGGGCAAGATCTATCGCGACGGTCAGGGTGTGGCGGCGGATCCGGTCGCCGCAGCAGACTGGTTCGGGCGCGCGGCGCGTCATGGCCACGCCGGGGGGCAGGATCACTATGCCCGACGGCTTGCGGCGGGGGAGGGGGTCGCGGCGGACCCCGTCACGGCGCTGGGATTCGCGTTGCTTGCCGCGCGGCAGGAATACCCTGATGCTCTCACCATGGCCGAGGATCTGAAACAGAAGCTGGGGATCATGGATGTTGCAGCCGCGGTGCGGTTTGCCGACAGCTTCGTGCCTGCCCGGCCTTCTGCGGCGGTGACCCAGTGACAATCGCGGCGGTGCAGTTGCTTCGTCGTGGACTGCTTGTGCTTTGCGGGCTGCTGCTTCTGCTCGGAACCGCCAATGCGCAGGCGGATCTGCCGCCTGACCTGAAGCAACGTCTCGACCGTGGTGTGGCGGAGGCCCGGGCGCGCAATGCGGAGGCGCTCGAGAGCCCGGCTTTCAGCGACCTCAGACCCGGCAATGAACATGTCGCCTCCGTCGCGGTGATCAATGCGGCGGGCAACCCGTCGCGTGCTGCGGCGATTGTCGGCTATCTCTCGACGCAGATGCCGGAGGCGCGGGGGCAGATCAGCCGCGCGGTGGGCGGCAGTTTCCCGGGCTTCGCGACGGAGATTCGCGCCGCTGCCGGAACTCCGCCACCCCCCGTGCAGCCGCAGTTCGCGCAGGGCGCGGATACGGTCGGCTTCTGGTACAACCAGCCCGCACTTGACCGGTTCCGCACCGGCCCCGCGAACACCGTTTCGGACGCGCCGCTGCCGTCAGTGGGGGTTGTGCCGGTATCGGGGGCCAGGCCGGAACGTTCCGCCGTACTGCCCCCGCTCTTGGCGGTGGAGCAGCCCTGGGACCCTCTGCTGCCGATGAACCTGCTGTTCTACAGCTTCAACCAGGCGGTGGATCTGGCGGTGCTGCGGCCTGCGGCCTGGCTGCTGGACAAGGCACCGGACCCGATCCAGACCAGCATCGCCAACGCGGTTCACAACTACAGCGAACCGATTGTCTTCGTGAACGACATCCTGCAGGGCGAGTTCACGCAGGCCAGCCTGTCGGTGGGGCGCTTCGCGCTGAACACGACGCTGGGGCTGGGCGGCCTGTTCGATGTTGCCGACATGTGGTTCGGGTGGGAGCCGCACAACGCCGACTTCGGGCAGACACTGCACAGCTATGGTGTTCCGGGGGGGCCCTATCTGGTGCTGCCGGTGCTTGGGCCGACCAACCTGCGTGACGCAGTCGGCTATGCGGCGGCCGAGGCAGCGGACCCCTTCGCGCTGGTCACGAAGGTGCCGGGCCGTATCATCCACGGTACGGTGGAGGAGCTGTCGGACCGCATGATCGCCTTCCCGGCCGAGGAAGCGATACGCAATGGCGAGAACCACTACGAGCGCCAGCGCGCACTGTACTATCAGCGCAGGGCCGTTACCCTGTCGCGGCGCACATCGCGTCAGACAGACGGGGCCGCGCTGGACGCCGACCTGTCGCGACCGGCGTTCCACCGGCCTGAATTCGATCACTGACAGGGCGGGATTGATCTGCCCTCGGGGGAGGAAACTGGGACATGCCGATCTTCGGTCCTGACGTCACACTCAACAATCCGGCCTACATCGACGAGTCCGCACGCATCTTCGGCAAGGTGACGATAGAGGAGCAGGCTTCCGTCTGGGCCTATGTGGCCATGCGGGCGGAAGTACGCGACATCGTCATCGGCAAGCGCACCAACATTCAGGATTTCTGCATGGTGCATGTGGGATCCCATACCAGCTCCATCATCGGCCAGGACTGCTCCATCACCCATCACGCGATCATCCATGGCTGCCAGCTGGGTGACAACGTGCTGGTCGGCATCAATGCGACGGTCATGGACGGGGCGGTGGTGGGTGACAACTGCATCGTCGGGCAGAACGCCTTCGTGCGGGAGAACCAGGTGGTGCCCCCCAATTCCATTGTCGTCGGCGTGCCTGCCGTGGTGAAGGCGACACGCAACAACTATCTCGCCAACCGCATGAATGCGTTCATGTACTACGAGAACGCGCTGGCCTATGCGCTGGGCAATTACCGGCGCTGGAACGAGGAGTCGTTCGTGCGGCTTGCCGCCGACGAGATGGACCGGCTGAAGGCTGAACTGGTCGCGATGCAGTCACAGGAGGCACAGCAGCAATGAGCACCGCCAACATCGAGATCCGCGCTCCTTACCTGATGTTTCTGGGCGACGTGCATGACCAGCTTGCGGCGAAGACGGCGACCGGTGTCGTTCACTGGCGCCGCGACGATTGCATCGGCCAGGTGCGCTTTCCCGACTGCAAGGCCGATCTGGGCCTCCCGGACATGAGCGTGGCCGAAGGGCGGCAGGCGGGCGCGGCGACCCTGGTGATCGGCGCGGTCAATCCCGGTGGGGTCCTGCCCGATCACTGGGTGGCAGCCGTCGTGGAGGCGCTGGAGAGCGGCATGGATGTGGCCTCCGGCCTGCACATGCGGCTCGCCGCACAGCCGCAGGTGGCGGAGGCGGCGAAACGCACGGGCCGCAGCCTGTTCGATGTGCGCCATCCGACCGGCAACCTGCCCACCGGCAAGGGCACGAAGCGTCCGGGCAAGCGGCTGCTGACGGTCGGTACCGACTGTTCCGTCGGCAAGATGTACACCTCGCTCGCCATCGCGGCGGAGATGCAGGCGCGGGGCTGGAAGGCGGATTTCCGTGCCACCGGGCAGACCGGAATCTTCATCGCCGGTTCGGGTATCTCGGTTGACGCGGTGGTCGCCGACTTCATTTCCGGCGCGGCTGAGGTGCTTGGCCCGGCGAATGATGCGGACCACTGGGACGTGATGGAGGGGCAGGGATCATTGTTTCATCCGTCCTTTGCCGGGGTGACCATGGGACTGATCCATGGCTCCCAGCCGGATGCCCTGGTGCTCTGTCATGAGCCGACACGGCGGAAGATGCGCAATGTGGAACATCCGATTCCGGCCATCGACGCCTGCATCCGTGGCCATGTGGAGGCCGCGCGACTGACCAATCCGGACGCCCGCTGCATCGGCATTGCCGTGAACACCAGCGCATTGCCGGAGGTCGAGGCCGCCGACTGCCTGAAGATGATCGCCGACCAGCATGGCCTGCCGACCGTCGATCCGGTACGGACGGGCGTTGCCGCGCTGGTGGACGCGCTGGAGAGCTCCAATGTCTGATCACGGCACCGGCCCTCTCCCCCACCCGGCCATCCACGCGAGCATCCTTGATGGGTGGCCGGGTGGGGGAGAGGGACGGTGCGGCTTCATCATCCGGCTGGACGCTCTGGCGTGAGGCAGCTTTCGTTTCAGCGGGAGGTCTGGCCGATCCGGGGCACCTTCCGCATCTCCCGCGGGACCAAGACCACCGCCGAGGTGCTGGTCGCCCAGGTGACGCAGGATGGCGTCACGGGACGCGGCGAATGCGTGCCCTATCGCCGCTATGGCGAGACCTTCGAGAAGGTGGAGAAGCAGATTTCGGAGGCGCGGAAGGCCATCGAAGGCGGTGCCGACCGACACGCCCTGCTGCAGCTGATGATCGCGGGCGCGGCCCGCAATGCGGTCGATTGCGCCCTCTGGGATCTGGAGGCGAAGCTGGCCGGAAAACCTGTGCATGAACTGGCGGGGCTGTCGTCGCCGGGTCCGGTCACCACCGCTTTCACCGTCACCCTGGACGATCCGGAGAAGATGGCGGAGGTCGCGGCGCGGGAGGCGCATCGCCCGCTGCTGAAGCTGAAGCTCGGCAATCCTGACGGCGATGTGGCGCGCGCCCGCGCCGTGCGGGCGGCCGCACCGGATTCGACCCTGGTCGTGGACGCCAATGAAGGCTGGAAGCCCGATCAGCTGAATGACCTGTTCGCCGCCTTCGCCGAACTGGACGTGCGGATGATCGAACAGCCCCTGCGTGCCGGTGACGACGCCGCGCTGGGCACGGTCAGCCGGGCGGTGCCGATCTGCGCCGACGAGAGCTGCCACGCCACCGACAGCCTGGACGCGCTGCGGGGCCGCTACGACATCGTCAACATCAAGCTGGACAAGACCGGCGGCCTGACCGAGGCCCTGCGGCTGCGCGATGCGGCGCGGGCGCAGGGGTTTCAGGTCATGGTCGGCTGCATGGTCGCCACCAGCCTCGCCATGGCCCCGGCCCTGCTGGTGGCACAGGGCGCCGACTTCGTCGATGTCGACGGCCCGCTGATGCTGAAACAGGACCGCGAACCGGGCCTGACCTATGACGGATCGACCGTCAGTCCGGCGCCTGCGGATTTGTGGGGCTGATCGGGGCACGCGGCGGACCAATCACTGGAATGGTCGATACAATGTCCGGGACAAGGACACGTGCGTTGCCACCTCAAGGTTGCATCGGCCTCTTTGTCGAGGGATAGTCAGACAGGGTGCATTGTCGTCCGGATTGGCGAAACTGCGCGCGTTCATGTGGCTTTCTCGCCGACTCCGCGGCACCAGCACATGAAGCAAAGAACGGGTAGCGTGGGAGCACGGCATGACGGTTTTCGGCACCGAGAATGACGACACCCTGATCGGTACACCTGACCACGATACCCTGCTCGGTCTCGCTGGTGATGACAGCCTCCGCGGAGAAGGTGAAGGCGATATCCTTGATGGTGGCGAGGGTAACGACACGCTGATCGGCGGAGACGGTCTCGACACACTGTTTGGTGGGGGTGGCAATGACTTCATCCTCGCCGGTGATGGTGGCGCGACATTGGACGGCGGTGACGGCGACGATACCCTGCGCGGCGGCGACGGCAGGGACACCTACATAACCGGCAGCGGCAATGATCTCGTTCTGGTTGACGACGGTGGAGACCCGTTTGAGCGCGACGACCCTCGCGATCAGGCTGACACGGTCATCACCAGCGGTGGCTTCGACACGTTTGACTTCGCGAGCGCTGGCAATTCAGCCGTAACCCTGGACTATTCATCCGAGCTGAATGGCATCGCTGCCGACATCGGGCCAGTCACCGGTACGGTAATCAAGGGCTCCAGCGGGGTTGATACCCTGGCGAATATCAATGGCTTGAGCGCCCCGGATCGCGTCTTTCACCTGACTGGTACTGATGCGGCGGACATTCTGAATGTAGACCTGCAACGTCCCGACAAACTTGTTTCGTTCGTCGGCGGCATTGGAGACGATACGATCTCGGCCAGCTCTGGAGAGATGAGGCTGGTCTATTTCGATGTCGATACCGGCATTGTCGCGAACCTTGCCGAAGGCAGCATCAGTGATGGTCAGGGCGGGACGGACAGCGTCAGCGGTATCTCACAGGTCGTGGGCTCGAATTTTGCTGACCAGTTCATTGGTTCGAATGCTGACGAGATCTTCATGCCCCTCGCGGGCGATGACACGATTGATGGCGGCGGTGGCCATGACATTGTCCGCTACAACGGTTCCAGCATCGTTGGTCTGAACGTTGATCTGGCGGCAGGAACCGCCGTCGGGGTCGATTATGGCGTCGCCTTCTCTCACACGCTTCTGAATCTGGAGGAGGTGCGTGGGTCGCGAGCGAATGATGACACGCTTCGGGGCGATGAATTGGACAACGTCATCCGCGGCGGTGGCGGCGACGACTTCATTGATGGCCGTGGCGGCAGTGACACTGCGGATTACCTCGGGGCATTTGCTGATTTCGACCTTGCGGTCAGCGAGGACGGGACAGTCAACGTTTCCGATGTGCTGGGGGCGGAAGGTACGGACACACTGGTGGGGATCGAGACGCTGACATTCTCGGACCGGTCGATCGCGCCGGTTTCCGTGGGCAGCCCTGATGGTGACTTCGAAGGCAGCAGTGATGTCGATTTCATCATGGGTCGTGGTGGTGCGAACCGGATTGATGGCGCGGCGGGCAATGACCTGATCGGCGGCCGCGCCGGGGACGACGAACTGCGCGGCAGCGAAGGTGAAGATACGCTGCACGGCCATTCCGGCGATGACAGCCTGTTCGGCAACTTTGGCAACGACCTGCTGTTCGGAGGCAGCGGCGTCGACAGGATCAATGGCGGCGTTGACAATGACACCATCAATGGCGGCATCGAGAAGGACATTCTGGAAGGCGAGGACGGTGACGACTCGCTGAACGGTGACGCGGGCAACGATCGGATGTTCGGTGGCGCAGGCGTGGACATCATGGATGGCGGTGTCGGGGCCGATCTGCTGTTCGGCGGGCTGGCCGATGATTTCCTGAGTGGTGCCGATGGCAACGACACCCTGCGTGGTGAGGACGGCCAGGACAGTCTGGTGGGCGGCGCAGGGCGCGACAGCCTTTTCGGCGAGGACGGTAATGACACCCTGTCGGGTGGTGGCGATCAGGATCGTCTGTTCGGTGGTCTTGGCAGCGATGATCTGGATGGCGGGACAGAGAATGACAGGCTGGAAGGTGGCGACGGCGATGACACCATCAGTGGCGGGGAAGGCCAGGACCGCCTGTTCGGCGATGCGGGTGCCGATCTGATTGATGGCGGCGCGGCGCGTGACGCGATATTCGGCGGGCTGGAAGACGACACAGTCATCGGCGGCGAAGGCAATGACAACCTGTTCGGCGGCGATGGCAATGATCTGCTGGACGGCGGTGCGGAGCTTGACCGGATGCTCGGCGAAGCGGGCGACGACACCCTGGTTGGCGGCGAAGGCAACGACAAGATGTTCGGCGGTGACGGCAACGACGTGCTGAACGGTGGTCTCGGCTTCAACCGCATCACCGGCGGACTCGGCGACGACACGATCGTGCTGGAGTTCGAGACCGTGTCCGATGCAGCTGACCAGTTGCTGGATTTCACCGCCAACGACCGGATCGACGTTTCCGATATTGTCGCGAACGCGGTTGATCCAGATGCCGCGATTGAAGAGATATTCCGGATCGTGTTTTCAGGGGGTGACAGCTTCCTGATCGAGATTGGCAGCGACCAGACTCTTGCGCGGGTGCACGATCACGAACTGTCCTTCGACGAACTGATTGTCGAAGGTACAGTCGGTCTGGCCTGACCTTCGACCGTCAGTCCGGCGCATGCGGATTTGTGGGGGTAGGGACATGAGGGCCACCATCGGCTCTGCCATGCGGTTTCGCGATCTTCTGGTGGTGCATGTTCGCTACGTCTTGCTGCATTTCTTCCTGGCTGTGGGAGCATTTTGCTTTCTGATGTGCTTATGTTCGGTTCTTGAAATTTACGGCAAGATGACTGGAATTATAATTGCCTGTCTTTTCTTGACTGGTCCCCTGATTTCAAAGAAAGAAGAGATATTTTTCATTTCAAGAGAGCGAATTTTTGGATCCAGACGCGAGTATCATCTCATTATTTCTTTTGTGACTGTCGTTTTGGCTCTTGGTTTTATCATGGTTTGGTTGGTTTGGTGCGATTTTGTCGGGAGTCTCCTGACCCGAAAAGTCTTTACCGACGCAGGAGAGGATTTCGAGCAGATCGTGAGTTTCTCGCTGATGATCGCTGTACCCGTTGTCACCTTGAGGTACATCTTTTTCCTTGTGGAATGCGCCAACACCTGCCCGTCTGTGTCCAACGTGGACACGGATCAGAAGTGAGGCACAGATATCAGGAGCGGGGTCACCGTGCCCGCAATGACGGCTCCCGGCCTACCCCACCGCCGCCTTCAGCCGGGGCGCGACCTCCTTCACGAATTTCTCCAGGTGGGGGTTCATCTGGTCGGTGGTCATGCCCGGTGGCACGGCCCAGGTGACCAGGTCGGTGATGCCGAACTCGGTCACGAAGGCGGTCAGTTCGCGGACGCAGTGGTCCACGTCGCCGATCACCCAGCTTTGGGGAATGCGGCCGACATCGGTCGTGCTGGACAGGCCATCCCCGGATTCGCGGTTGAAGCGCAGGTAGACTTCCATGCGATAGCGCTCCGCGCGTTTCACGGCGGGCCAGTCGCGTTCCGGGTCGTCGGTGACGAGGCAGGACCGGATGATGCCGATGCGCCGGGTGTCCGGGTCCTGTCCCGCTGCCGCCATGTCTTCCCGCCAGGGGTCAAGGACTTCTGATCGGGTACCTTGAGGCAACAGGTTGGCGCCGAAACGGGCGGCGCGACGGGCGCCGGCCTCCGACATGGCGGCGATCCAGAGCGGCGGGCCGCCCGGCTGCACGAAACCCGGCTTGATGACCACATCCTCGAACTGGAACCGCTTGCCGGTGAAATTGAACTTCTCGCCGGAGAAGCAGTGCTGCAGGACGGCGATCCCCTCCTCCGTGCGGGATACCCGCTGCTTCACGGGAATGCCGAAGCCGCGGAACTCGTGCGGCGCATATCCCATGCCGATGCCGATCTCCACCCGACCGTTGCTGATGTTGTCGATGACGGCCAGGTCTTCGGCCAGGCGCACCGGGTTCTGGAACGGCATCAGGCAGATGTCCGACGACAGCCGCACATGCTTCGTGCGGGCCGCCATGGCCGCCGCGACCGGAATCCACGAAGGCAGGTAGCCGTCGTCGAGGAAGTGGTGTTCGGTGAACCAGGCGAGGTCGAGCCCCAGCGTGTCCAGCCAGGCAACCTGATCCAGGATGGAGGCATAGAGGTCCGGGTTGGCGATGCCGGAATCCGGCGGATTGCGGAAATCGTAGGCGACGCCGATCCTCAGCGATGGTTTCATCGATCATCTCCCCCCAGACACGCAGAACGTCGGGGGCCATGATGCCTGATCCGGGCAGGCAGATACAGGTCACGTGCCCCGGAATGCGCCCGACGTCTCAGCTGACCGTCATGATGGCCAGGAACTGGTCAACCGTCCGGCCGTCGGAGGCCAGCGGCAGCATCAGGGATTCCTGTTTGAGGAAATCGCGCCCACGCCAGTTGATGGTGCCCCAGCTCCGCAGGGGTCGGGAGTGTCCATGAGGCACAGATAGGTCGCCAGCGCCCAGGGCGGCATGGATTCTCCCACGGCCTTGCCGGTGTTGTCCCGACCCACCAGGTCGACGATGCGGGTGCCGATCAGTGAATAGACCAGATCCCGCCGGTCCGGATTGACACGCAGCAGGCAAAGCCATCCGAAGTAGGGCTGAAGCTCCGTCACCGTGAAATCGGACCGCGCGGGCAACCTGTCGCCAACATATCGGCTTTCCCAGAGCGTCAGCAGGGAGGCGACCAGTGGATCATCGAAGGCCAGCGCGGGGTCCAGATAGAATTCGGGCGGGGCGGAGAGTGCTTCCAGTCGGGAGTCATTGGCGGGCCAGGTGTGATTCATCTCTGCCTTCCTCACCAGTGTCTCCTGCGCTGACCATTCGTGCAGGGACCAGCAAATTCCTGCTGGCGCGGTTTGTCCAGTGCTGGTCCGGCGGAACCTGCGGACCTGATGCTGCAGACACGCCTTAGCGGTGACGATGGATGGCAGAAGGCCATGCTGGCCACGTTGCGTTCTTCAGGTGCGCTGGGACTGGTTCCGGGGCCGGTAGAACATCGCCAGGACCATCACCTGATCAATCTCGATGCCATCATGGGCAAGGGGCAGCATC
>Ga0209475_10001656_pt1 | contig 26762 bp, 30 predicted proteins | sample tdDd471_FD_187128 | JGI IMG/M metagenome (GOLD analysis project Ga0209475, IMG submission 187128) | Marine sediment microbial communities from the Atlantic coast under amendment with organic carbon and nitrate - tdDd47.1 (SPAdes)... | ecosystem: Environmental > Aquatic > Marine > Coastal >... | reverse complement strand
CATATGCACCGCCGACGTCGCGCTGAGCCCGCCTCCGCATTCGGCAATCGCCTGCATCATCACCGCCGCATCGGTGATCCCCAGACCCGCGCCACCATAGGCCTCGGGCGTGGCGATCCCCAGCCAGCCGTTTTCGGCCACGGCATGGTAAAATTCCTCGGGAAAGCCACCCTTGGCATCCCGCTCCCGCCAATATTCCGGCGGGAATTTCCCGCACATCTCCATGACCGAGTCGCGGATCGCGCGCTGGTCGTCAGTCATCCGGTAGTCCATTTTCCCCTCCCGTCGCGGCGCCATCCCTCCGGCTTCCGCCGAGACCGACCACGCGCCCTTTCTAAAAAATCCGAACAATATTCGAAATTTCAACTCAACGTTCCACCGCGCTCCCGATTCGTCAACCGCCAACAGCAACCCTGAGGCGGCGCACACCCCCCAAGCCTGACAGCTGAAGCACTAAGTCTTTGATCCTGCTTGACGCTGCGGCAGAGCGCCTTCACTTGATGAAGGAGAGTGTTTTATATGCCGAGAACGAGGGACCCGTACCCGACGGAATTCAGGGATCAATTGGTTGCGCTGGCGCGAGCTGGTCGCAATGTTGAAAGTCTAGCGCGCGAATTTGAGCCGTGCGCGGCGACCATCCATTGCTGGGTCAAGCAGATCGAGATTGACGATGGCGACCGCCATGATGGGTTGAGCAGCGAAGAACGCGATGAGCTTCGGCGTCTGCGCCAAGAGGTCAAACAATTGCGCCAGGAGGCTCTGATGATGTGACCGCTCTCCTTTGTGGATCGTTGCAGACCCACCTTGGCACAATGATGCCGTCGGGGGCGGTCACATCATCGAAGCCCGTCGAAAATCTCGCGCGCCCGATTGCCCTCAATCGAAAGAACGCGTTATTCACCGGGCACGACGAGGGTGGCAAGGCATGGGGCCGCATCGCATCCCTGATCGAAACCGCCAAGATCAATGGCGTGGAGCCCTTCGCCTACCTGAAATCTACACTCGAAGCGATCGCCGCGGGCCATCCGCAAAACCGCATCGACGACCTGCTCCCCTGGAATTTCCAGCCGTCAAGCTGAAACCCAGGTGCTGTTCAGACAGCGCTTACGGCCTATTGCGGCGAGTTGGTGAATTCCTTGCTTTACGACTGTGTACAATTCCATGGCGGTATGGACTATATGCGCGAAACGCCCGTGGAACGCATGTCGCGCGACGCCCGCGTCCAGGCCATCGGAGGCGGGGCCTCCGAGGTCATGCTCGAAGAGGTCGCCAAACGTATGTGAACCGGCTTGGCCGCCCCGGTGCCGGTGCCGGGTTTGATCGGCACCGGGCGCCCCTTGGAGGTTTTCAAATTCATGCCAGACTCAAGACCAGACAGACATTTCATTTTGTCCTGCCGAGCCAACCGCTGTGACGCGGGATTCTCATCACGTACCGCCGCGACAAGAGCGATGTCTTTTGGCCGGATGGCGGATCGTTTGCAGCCAATCAGGGAAGGTCACCAATGACAAAAACCAGCATGTTTTTCACCGAGCCGGAGCCCCGCCGCGCGCAGGGTGTCGAAGTCGCCGAGGGCATCCAGAGAATGGTGGCCGACAATCCCGGCAAGATGACCTATTACGGGACCAACACCTATCTCATCGATACCACTGAAGGCCGGTTCGTGATCGATCCCGGCCCGGTCGAAGACCACGACCATTTCGAAGCCATCGTCGCAAATCTAGGGCCAAATCCAACCGGAATTCTCATTACCCATCACCATTCCGATCATTTCGGCGCCGCACCGGCATTGCGCGAAAGGACGGCGCTGCCTGTCTACGTGTCCCGGGTGTTTCCCGACGACGCTTTCGAACCGGACGGATATCTTGAGGACGGGGATGTGATCGGCGGTCTCACGGTTCTGCACACGCCCGGTCATGCAAGCGATCACCTCTGCTTTTCGAGGCCGGACGGGATTCTGTTTTCGGGCGATCACATGATGAGTTGGAACAGCTCGATCGTGAGCCCACCGGACGGCAACATGCGCGATTACTGTACCCAGCTTCAGCGGCTGATCGACCGGGACGATAAAATCTGCTTACCCGGTCACGGCCCGGTGCTGCGCGATCCGCGCCCCTACATCCAACGGCTGCTTGGCAACCGGATGCGGCGGGAAGCGGAGATTCTCGCGCACCTTTCGAAGACCCCCGATACGATTCAGAATATTGCGGCGTCAGTTTACAAGAAATCCGACCCGCATATTGCAATGGCCGCCGAACGCAATGCCGCAGCGCACCTTGAGAAACTTCTGTCAGAGTCGCGGGTGATCCAGCGCGGCGAAATTTGGGAAACCACTGAGAAGCCGGAGCTGTCAGATAGATGAGAACCGGTCTCTCGTAGGGCAGGATGGCTGTCCCTCAATCGGCGCAAAGAGCGCGCCACTCGTCGAGAGCCGCGGCGCGGTTCATCTTAAATTTTGATCTGGAGGATAGGCTGCGCTCCGAATTGAAGTGATTGAAGACCGAGGCATGGACGGAGACAAATTTCTGTAAACTTCGCATCCGCCGGAAGCGGAGCATCGCGCGCTCCCGTCGTCTGAGCGGCAAATGCGAATTCTCCACCCGGTTGTTCATCCAGCGGCCGGTTTCCTGTCGATCGGCGTTGCCAATGTCTTTCATCGCCGCGCCGTAGGACCGGAGCTGGTCGGTCACCAGGATATGCGGTCGGCCGTGGCGCGTTATCGTTTTCTTCAGGGATTTCAATGCCGCCTTCTTGTCCCGCGTCTTCGTCACGAAGCTCTCCAGCACCTCGCCTTCGTGATCTACTGCGCGCCAAAGGTAATGCCGCTCGCCGTTGATCTTCACGAACATTTCGTCAAGATGTCAGCGCCAGCGGCTCGATCGCATACCCTCGATCCGCCGTTTTCGGCTCTCCGACGCAAACATCGGCCCAAACCGATGCCACCAATAGCGGACGGCCTCGTGGCTCACGTCAATCCCGCGCTCGTAGAGCAAATCCTCGACGTTTCGGAGCGACAGCGGGAACCGCACATACATCATCACCGCCAAGCGGATGATTTCGCGGCTCGTCTTGAAGTAGCGGAAGGGTGATCTTCTGGTCATGTCCAGACGCTACGAAACCGCCCTGCCCGCCTCAAGTCAACTTCCTCTGACACGGCCCATCAGACTGAACCTCGCCCTGCGCGAAGTCCCACGGTAGCTGGAGCCAGCTACCGCAACTGATGCTGCATTCCGGCAGAACTCTGCCCAATGTCCGTCAGGCCAGTGACGTGGGTGTAAGAGACCGGTCGCGCAGGGAGATCATTTCACGCAGTAGTCGATGCAACAATGACTGTCGCATCGCCGCGTGGTCCGGGTCGCTCCAGAGGTTGGTCATTTCGTCGGGGTCCTCGACCAGGTTGTATAGCTCGCCCCAGTCGGAACCTTCCCAGACCGACAGACGCCATTTGTCGGTGATAAAGCTCATCAGACCGGCTTTGGCTTCGGGATCCTTGAACACCGCCATGCCGTGATCGTCGATCAGGATGCCTTCGCGTGGGGCAGTATCCTCGTCGAACAGATCGTGGCCCTGATTGCCGAAATAGGTTTGCAACCCGGCGCGCGCCAAAATGGTCGCCCCGATATCAATCGTGCCACCCAGATCCTGACGGACCTCGCCTTTGGCGCCCTTGGGATCTTGCCAGACAAACGGCACCCGGACAACGCCCTGAAAATGCAGGCCCAACTTTAGAATGACCCCATGATCGCCCATGTAGTCGCCGTGATCCGAGGTAAAGATCACCACCGTATTGGCCCGCACTTCGGGCGTCAGTGACGCCAGCACCCGGCCGACCGCATCATCGACCATGCTGATCATGCCGTAGTTGAGGGCAATGGCCTCTTGGGCGTGGCGCGCACTAACAGGCACCGGCCATTGGGCGTCGGGTTCGGCGGCGCCCTTTTCATAGGCGAACCACAGGCCCGGCGGCATGTCATCGCTGGTCATCGGTTTGTGGTGCGACGCGGGCACCGGAATGTCGTCGGGGTCATACATTCCCCAGTATTTCCCCGGAGGCGTGAACGGGTGGTGCGGATCAGGAAACGAACATGTCACGAAAAAGGGCCGCCCTTCGGCGCTTTCCTGATGATATTTCAGATAGTTGATGGTTTCATCAGCGACATAGGCTGTTGGATAAAGCTCCTCCGGTATAGAGGTACGCCAGGACTGAACCACGCTGATAGTATCGTCAGGCAACGCGTTGGCCTTGCCGCGCAGTGAATCCGGGTCAGGGTGGCGGGCGTTGAACCAACTGGTGTAATCGCCCTGCACACGGTCCGAATGGGACGCAGCAAGTCGCACCGTATCATAACCGTAATAGGGCATCTTGGGCACTGCACGATGCGGATCATCATGCCACTTGGGGTTCACCTCGGCATCGTAATCCGCACCCGTGCGACGGCCGCGCGTGGCCTCTTGCAATTCGGCTGGGGGCGCTTTGCGGTCGGGGTTCGCGGGTGGGCGCGGGCCGGGGGGCCGGCCGGTAACGTTTTGCAGGTGCGATTTGCCGAACAGGGCGGTGCGCCAGCCCGCGGCGCGCAGCAGGTCAACAAAGGTCACCGCGTTGCGATCCAGCGCGATGCCGTTGGTGCGCACCCCGTGTACCATCGGCGTGCGCCCGGTCATCAAGGTTGCCCGGTTGGGCTGACACAGCGGGGACGAGACGTAGAATTTGTCAAATCGCGTGCCCTGTTCGGCCAGGGCGTCGATGTTGGGGGTTTTCAGCACCTCATTGCCGTAACATCCCACATGGTCCCAACGCTGTTGATCGGTCAGGAATACAATAAAGTTCGGTTTCGCTGCATCGCTCATGGCATATCCTGATTCATGTTGCGCTTATGGTGTTGTCGTCTGTGCCCAAGCCGGCGATTTCGCGCGCAAGCATCAGCCTGAGAGCAATAACCGCCAACAAAGGCAGACCCGCCAGATTGATCCAAATCCCATAGGTTGTGGCGTCATCGGGCAAAAGGAAACAGGCCCCGGCCAGAACCGCGACCATGCGTTCCCAACCCAACAGGCGCCGCGATGCGTAACCAACCAGCCCGGAGCTGATCAGCGAGACCCCAAGAACCGCTGTCGCCACGGCAACCACAATGCGCCAAGGGTCGCCTATCATCAGCAAGGACGGTGAATAGACAAACAGAAACGGCAGAACGAATGCGGGCCATGAAAACTGAACCGCCTTCCAGCCCACTTTCATGGGTGGCGCACCGCCGATATTGGCCGCAGCAAACGCAGCCACTGCGATCGGTGGCGTGATCAGCGACATCATCCCAAAGAAAAAGATGAACATATGCGCGCTGATCGGCGTCAGACCCAGTTCAACCAGAGACGGCGCGGTCAAGGTTGCCAGCAACAGGTAAACCCCCAGTGTCGGGAGGCCCATACCCATGATGATTGACAGAATGGCGGCAGTGATCAGCAACAGGAACAAGCTGCTTTCGCCAATGCTGACCAGTTGCAACGTAAGGCCAAAGGACACCGCAGTGATATTGAGAACGCCAATGATCGCCCCGGCACAGGCGCCAATGATGATGATGTCGGCAACGGTTCTGCCCCCGCTCACCACTGCGTGAAACACCCCGCGCAGGGTTAGCCGGGTTGGCCCATAGCTGCGTAATGCCCCAAGAAACAGCGTTACGGCAGTGGCATAGGCCACGGCGCGTTCGGCTTCGAGATTGTATTTAAACAGGCCCGTGACCAGCACCGCAAATGGAATGATGTAATGTCCGCCCTTGACCAGAACGCTCATGGCGCGCGGCAGATCGACAGATTTCAGCGCGGTGATGCCTTTGCGCGCGGCCAACAGATCGGCCTGTATGAACAGGCAGGTATAATAGAGCAATCCGGGGATCAGCGCGGCCAGCGCGACCTCGGCATAGGGCACGTTCAGGAACTCTGCCATCAGAAAGGCGACGGCCCCCATCACCGGAGGCAATAATTGCCCCCCGGTCGAGGCTGACGCCTCAATTGCTGAGGCGTCAGATGGAGAATAGCCGGATTTCTTCATCATCGGGATGGTGATCACCCCAGTTGATGCAACATTGGCAACCGCGCTACCCGACACCGACCCAAACAGCGCTGAGGCGGCAATGGCTATCTTTGCTGTGCCGCCGCGAAACCGGCCCATTGCGGCCAGTGACAGGTCGGTAAAGAACGCGCCGCCCCCCGCAACATTCAGGATATTTCCGAACAGAACAAATGAAACGACAATTGTGGATGTCACCAGCAACGGCAGGCCAAGAATACCGTTGGGATCTATCATCAGATAGCTGATCAGCCGCCCGGGCCGAACCTGTCGCCCTTCCAGAAGGCCGGGCAGGTAGTGGGCAAATAGGCCCATGAACAGGAACGCCACCAATATCAGGCACAGCGTCAGGCCAGCGACCCGTCGCAGTGCCTCGACCATGAGCGGGATCAGGATCGCGCCGCAGATGATCGCCGGCATCGGCTTGATGATCATTGTCGGCAACAGAACCGGGTACATCACCGCAAGGTATCCGCAGGTCACAAACCCCGCTGTTGCGGCGACAACCCCGAACCACCAGCCGAAAGTCCGCCCGCTTTGGACCTCTGTTTCGGCTGGCAGATAGATTGCAGCAAGGGTGAGCCCCAGCGCAAAGGACATGTATTGTTCTTTGTAAACGCTCAGTGCCAACAGCTGCAGAATATCCAGCGCCCATACCACGGCACCTGCTACGATCAACACCGCAACGGTATTCCTTATCGATTTCATCAGGTGCATCGGGACTACTCGCCGGTGATGCCGTTGGCCTCGTAATAACTGGCAGCCCCGTCGTGGGTCGGCAGGTCGGGGACGTCTCCGGCCAGGGTTTTCAGGTCCATCCGGTTAAAGGCGGGGTGAATGGCGATGAATTCGTCCCGTGCGGTATACAGCGCCTCGGTAACTGCGGCGACTGTTTCTACCGGCGTGTTTGCATTGGTCAGCAGGACCAGCGTCGATCCCATTATTGGGGTTTCGGTAGAGATGCCGGGGCGGCGCTTGTTCGGCGTAACCTGACGGATCAGAGTGCCCGGAACGATACTGGTGATGATGTCCAGACGGTCGTCGCGGTCGGGCAGGGGCAGAAACCGGACACCGCCAACAGCGGCATCCGCCTGCGAAACAAGACCCGAGCCAACCGTAAAGACCACCGCGTCCGACCGACCGGCCATGAAATCCTGAACTGCGGCCGGGGCTGCCGTGGCATGAACCGGTACGATATCGTCTTCACCCAGGTCTGCGGTTGCCAGCTGCGCGCGGCCCCAATATTCCAGAATACGCTGCTGGGTAATGCCCCATGATACGCGTTTTCCTTTCAGATCAGCCATCGTCATGATGTCGGAATCCGCACGCACGATCCAGCCCGCTTCAAAGGACACGAGATGTCCGACCAGACGGATATTGGGCTGGGGATTGCCCTCGAACATGATTCGTCCCGACGCCGCCAGACTGGCCACATCGGCGCTGACCAGAGAAAACTGGATCTCACCACTGTTGAGCAACGGGATCGTGACCTCTGGTCCGCCCATCGGTACGGCACGCAATGTCATGCCGCGCCCGTCCATCACCTTGGCCAGTGCCGCGCCGAGCGCGGCCCCAAGGGAGCCCTGAGCAGTTGTTCCGATTGTTACGGTCTGGGCCGTCGCAGGGGCGGCGGCCATCAGGCCAACCGCTGTGATGGCGGCCCAGCAGGCTGACCGGGTTGCCCCTGAAATACTCTGTACTTTTCTCATCATGTTCACGGTCGTCTCCTCCTACAACGTGCAATAATTTGCGTGTTCGGGCACACCTGCTGTCAGCCCGGATCCTGATTTGTCACTTGTTTGCCATTTCCCCTGCCACAGCCTGCGAAACCTTGAAAAAAGGTCAACTCTTGCAAACCCGGCGTTCGGCCAGCGAACTATTGTCGCGAGATGGTACGGGATCGCGCGTCCCCTTTTGGGCTCCCAAACCCCTATTGCAGCAGCCCCGGCAACCACAGAGTCAGCGCCGGAATGGTGATAAGCAGGATCAACCGGACCATATCGGCGGCTAGGAACGGCATCACGCCGCGAAAAATCGTCGTGATCGAAACTTCGTCACGGACCAGACTTTTCATCACAAAGACATTCATTCCGATTGGCGGTGTGATCATGCCGATTTCGACCAATGCCAGTGTCACAATGCCCCACCAAATCAGATCAAGATCCATCGCCAGAATGATCGGAATGACGAATGGGACTGTGACGACAAGGGCTGCAACCGTGTCAAACACGCTGCCCAGCACCAGATACATGATGACAAGAATGCTCAGGATCAGCCAGCCAGGCATCGTTGCCGGGTCGATGATTGACAGGATTGCCATAGTGACGCCCGCAAGGTTCAGATACGCGCCAAAAATGTTGGCTCCCACGATCAGCAGGAACAGCCCCGCGGCGGTGCCCGCGGCCCCACTGATGGCCCCGGAAAGACCGGAGACCGAGGCCCGACCGGAAAACAGCCAGAACACAAAAGCAAACCCGGTCCCTGCCGCCGCAGCCTCCTGAACGGTGAATATGCCGCCATACAATCCGCCCAGAACGCACACGAACAACAGGATTGGCCGCCACGCCCGTTTCACGGCCCCAATCGGCGCGAAACGCAAGGATTTGTCAGGTGGCGGTGCCAGTGACGGGTGCAACCGCACTAATATCATCACCGCAATTGTGTACAGGCCCAACGCCAAAAGGCCGGGGATCAGCGCGGCGGCGAAGGCCTCCGAGATCGACAGTTCGGCAATCACGCAATAAATGATAAGGATCACCGATGGCGGGATCAGCGCACCCAGCGTCCCGCCCGCCGCAATACTGCCGGTGGCCAGGCTGTCGGTGTATGATCGTTCTTTCATTTCGCGAAATGCAACGCCGCCAAGGGTGGCGGTTGTGGCCACGGATGATCCGCTGATTGCGCCAAATCCGGCGCAACCCAGTACGGTCGCCAGCGCATGACCGCCGCGCATCCTGCCGAAAATCGCCGTTGCGGCCTCGAATATGTCATCGGCGAACCCGGATGCGATGGCCAGGTTGCCCATCAGGAGGAATAGTGGCACTGCCGCCAGGTCGGGGCTGGATAGTGTCGAGGACAGATTGTTGGCCCCAATCAACTGGGCCGCTCCGATATTCAGAACCGCATAACAGCCGATGAGCCCGGTAAGGCCCATGGAAACGCCGATCGGCACATGCGCCAGCGCCAGAAAATACAGAATCGAAAAACCCAGCAGAACCTTGATAACCGCGCCTTGATCGGCTGCCGTCCAGATCAGGTACAGCGCTGCGACCCCCGCCGCGGCCAACGACAGAGCAGGGGCCGTAAGCTCGGGCAGCCAATCACTCGGGGATCGCCATAGCGTTGCAACACTTTCGCCCAGCGCGCTGAGTTGCGCCATCAGACCGAGCGTGATCAACCCAGCCGCCAGATACCAGATTGGCCCAATCGGGACGCCCAGAACGAGAGTCGTTTCGCCGTAAAGCGTCTTCTGTCCGGCGTGGTGAAACAGAAAATATGCATACAACGCAAAAATCAGTGCGGTCAGCGCGTCGGCATAAAGCTGAACCCCGCGAAACCGGCCGGTCAAATTGCCGACCAGTTCCATTGAAACATGCATCCGTTTCTTGTTTGCAAGTGCAAAGGACAAGGCAACGATGCAGGCAAAGACCAGTTCCATGATCTCGAACAGGCCTTTGATCGGTCGGGATATTCCCCAGCGTAGCAGAATGTCGGTGGTGACGATCAGGGCCGCCGCCAACAACGCTCCTCCGGCCAGATACCCCGCCAGTTCGGCCAGCCTTGCCGAAGGTGTGGGTGCTTGTTTAGGGGATGCCGACGCGGCGGCAGATGCCGCTCGCGTCGGTTTTTTGTTACTGCCCGTCACGGTAGGCACTGATGTTGTCTTTGTATGCCTGCAGGATTTCCGCCCCGCCTTCGGTTTTTTCAACCCATTCAGAAATCACTTCATCCGCAGCGACCTGCCAGCTGGCCAGGTCAGCTTCAGTTGGAATAATGATCTTGTGGTCCTCAAGCTCAGCAACGACTTCGCGCACCCGGTTGCTTTCATTTTCCAGTCTTGTACCCCAGTACTTGGCAAACTCCATCGGCGGGTTGTTGTCGATCGCGGCTTTGGCGGCGTCGGGCAATTTGTCGTAGCTGGACTTGTTCATCACAAGGTAAACACCGGCGGTTCCCAACGAAATGTCGACATGAGACTTGGTCACATCAATCAGTTTGAATCCGTCCAGGGCAAACCAGTCATTGGCGCTGGCGTCGACCACATTCTTTGCCAGTGATTCAGCTATTGTCGGGGCTGGAATACCAACCGGGACGCCGCCGATCTTTTCGATCATCACCGACAGCACGCCACCAGCCGCGCGAATTTTCGCGCCACTGAAATCCTCCAACCCGGCGACGTCATCTGAATGGTGCAGGCGCGCGATGTCGGCCGTGACAATACCCAGCACCTTGACGCTTTCCATACCGCCGATAAGCCCTTGATCATAAAGCCCGGCGACCGCGACCGATGATTCCCCGGCCCCATTGGCCAGCAGCGGCAATTCGACAACACCAAATGCATCAAATCGTCCGGGGTTATAGGACGCAATGCTCCAGCCCATGTCGATAATCCCGGCGCGGACCGCATCAAAGACTTCCTGCGGTTTTGCAGATGCGCCACCGGTTATGAATTCGACCTTCAGTGTTCCCTCTGACTCGTCTTCGAGCTTTTTGAACCACCCTCCAAAGAGTTCGGCGTTCAAAAACGACGTTGGCCCCACAAAAGACCCGAACTTCAGCGTGACCGCTTCTTGCGCAGCGGCACTCAGTGCCCCGCTGGCCGTGACCGCTGCTGCAGTCACGGCGATACGTGCGTATTTCGACAACGAAAATTGTTGGCTCATCGGCCTGTCCTCCCATGGTGACCCATTAGACTCAGGAAACCGGTCGCACCCATTAACGCCGCTTCTTGCGGCGCTCATAGCACAATCGGATCCAAGTTGTGTCCGACAGTAGGTCGATGTTAACAGACGCTTGCAAATGTCAATCCACAAATGTTCATCTGTCGAAACTCCTGTTGGGCGTGGTGGTTCGGTACCCTTGCCCGACAGCCAGCTCGCGCTGAACGTCGCCACTATATGACCTTGCAGGCACCGCTATGTAATGTCGCTCACGGCTTAACAGCCGGGGTTTGGTGTTCACATGTCGAACAAATTTCCGGCAAGCGTTGTTTCAACTCAGGAGAAATCTCATCTTCTTTCTCAAAGCTGAGGCTCAGTCCGCGTTCACGTGGATGAAACACGAAGGCATTTGGCCGCTCGATCAGAGACGGGCTTGCCGTGGTTTGTGGCGTCAATATGCCGTCGCCCGGATTGGCAACAAAGGGAGGAACGAGAAATGATAGTAGGTGCCGTATGCATGTCGCACAGCCCACTGATGGATCGCAACAGAGCCAAGCCCGACACAGAGGAACGGTTTAACGCGGCTTTGAAAAAGGCGCAGAAATTTGCAGCTGATCTTGAGCCTGACCTGACAGTTGTTCTTCATCCTGACCATGTAAACGGTTTTTTCTACAAGCTGCTTCCGGCATTTTGTGTAGGGATCGAAGGCAATTCGGTTGGTGATTTCGGCACCGTCGCCGGTAAGCTGGATATCCCCGAGGGCCGCGCGATGGACTGCGCCGAATATGTCCTGGCAGAGGGTGTCGACACGGCGATTTCCTATCGGATGGAGGTGGACCACGGCGCAGTTCAGCCAGTTGAGTTGTTGTCCGCCGACCGGTCTTTGGCCCGGATGATCCCAATTTTCATCAATTGCGCCATCGCGCCCCGCCCCGGGTTCGCGCGTGTTCGTGCGCTAGGCGAGGCGGTGGGCAAATGGGCTGCCGCCTGTCCTGAGCGGGTACTGATTATCGGGTCAGGTGGTTTGTCGCATGATCCGCCAATTCCTTCTCTGGACGCAGCCCCGCCACAGGTTCGCCAGCGGTTGATTGACGGCGGCGCCATGGGCCACGACCAAAGAATGACCCGGCAGAACTCGGTTGTGGGCGAAGGCGCAAAGATCGTGGATGGAACCTCAAAGCTGCTGCCATTGAACCCGGAGTGGGACAACATGCTGTTGGAGGCGTTCAAAACCGGCAACACCTCAGTGCTGGATGAAACAACCGACGCCGATCTGACTGCAACCGGAGGGCGCGGCGGACACGAGGTTCGCGCCTGGGTCGCGGCGCTGGCGGCGATGGGCCCGAACTACAAATCAGACGTGCTGTATTACGAGACCATTGGTGAATGGCTGACCGGCATGGGGATCATGACTGCACAACCGGCCTGATACGGGCCTGATCTGGAACAATCGAAGCACGGTCGCCGATGACAGGCGGTCGGGGTGAACAACTTGCGAAATGGAATAGTGAACATGAGCGCTCGCAGCGGACAGCAATTTATCGACCACTTGAAGGCAACACCTCGGGATGTCTGGATAAATGGCGAACAGGTACAGGATGTCTCCACGCACCCGGCGTTTTCCGCCAGCGTGCAACAATTGGCAAGACTGTATGACATGCAGGTCGCCAAAGAAACCGAAGATCAGACAACCTATATCGTACCCGAAACCGGTGAACGCGCCGGATTGGCCTTTATGCCGGCAATGAACACCGCTGATCTGACCAAAAAGCGCGAGGGCTACCTGCTGTGGGCGCAGCAGAATTTCGGCTTGATGGGGCGGTCGCCTGATTTCCTGAACTGTTCGCTTTTGGCGTTCTGGGAAGCGCGCGAAGTGGCGGGCAAGAACGGTCCGGAGTTCCCCATGCGGATCGCCAAGTATTACGAATATGTTCGGGACAATGACCTGTTCCTAAGCCACGCGTTGTTGTCGCCGCAGAATGACCGGTCAAAACCGTCATCTGAACAGGCCGAACTGCACATGCGTGTAGTCAAGGAGACCGACGAGGGCATTTATATCTCTGGCGGGCGGATGATCGCGACGCTGGGACCTGTGTCGGATGAGATGTTGATGTATTCCCTGCCAGGTCTGCGCCCCGGTGATGAAGATCACGCGTTGATGTTTGGGTGCCGACCAACAGCAAGGGTCTGCGCCAGATCTGCCGCGAACCTTATACGCTGGCCGGGCAAAAGTCTGATTTCGACCACCCGTTGTCCAACCGGTTCGAAGAAAACGATTCACTGCTGATCTTTGACAATTGCTTTGTGCCCTGGGACCGTGTGTTCATCTATCGCGATGTGGATCTGTCGAACGAATTTTACATTACTTCATCGTTGCGTAACCATACGGCACACCAGACCAACACCCGCGCGCTGGTTAAGATGCAGTTCGCCGTTGGTGTCGCGATGGAGGTTGCCCGCTCGATGGGTGCGGACGCTTTCCTGCATGTACAGTCCATGCTGGGCGAAAGTCTAAACCATATTGAGTTCCTCAAAAGTGGCTTGCTGCACTCTGAGGTGGCATGTGAAGCCACCGAAGTCGGCACAGTGCGCCCGTTGCTGGGCCCACTTCAGGCGCTGCGCACGCATCTGCCCACCGCCTATCCCAGAGTTGTGGAGATCATTCAGACCATCGCGGCAGGCGGGTTCATGATGATGCCATCGGGCGCGGATTTCCTGGCCGACGAACTGAAAGAAGACACGCAGCGCTTTTACTCTGGCGCAAACATCTCATCGCTTGATCGCGCCCGGTTGTTCAAACTGGCCTGGGATCTGTCTGGCGAGGCGTTCGGCACCCGCGCGTTGCAATATGAACGCTATTATGCGGGCGATCCGATGCGCACCCGGGCGATGAACTACATGGGTGCAGACGATGCCGAACCCAAGAGACTAGTCAATGCAGCGCTTGCGCTGGCAGGTGATCCTCAACCGGCAAAACGCTGAACAACGCGGCCCAACCTTCGAAAGAAAGGAAGCGAAATGACTTCAACACCACAACACGCTTCGATCTGGTCCGATCTGACCGGGGTGGCGTTCAGCCAAGGGTATCTGGATGCCGGAGGGGTCAAGACACGATACCTGGCAACGGGACCGGATGATCAACCACTGCTGCTTTTGCTGCATGGCACCGGTGGCCACGCCGAAGCGTTCACGCGCAACATGCAATCGCATGGGGAGCATTTCAACACCTATGCGATTGATATGGTTGGGCATGGTTGGAGCGACAAGCCAGACATTTCCTATGAGATCAAACAATACGCTGAACATGTACTGAATGTGATTGACGCGCTTGGCTACGAAAAGGCGCATGTTTCCGGCGAATCTCTGGGGGGCTGGGTTGCCGCCTATCTCGCGATACACCATCCGGACAAAGTGGACCGCGTTGTGCTGAACACTGCGGGGGGCTGGACCATGTTCCCCGAGGTGATGCAACGGATAATGCGCTTGTCGATGGAGGCAGTGAACGACCCCAATCCGGATCGGATCCGTACTCGGCTGGAATTTCTGATGCATGACAAGACCTTGGTCCATGACGATCTGGTTGAGGTCCGCCGCGCGATTTACGCCCAGCCCGGTTTCATTGAGGTGATGGCGAAGATCCTGTGTTTGCAGGAACCCGAGACTCGTAAGCGCAATATGTTCACTTACGACGACAGTGCCAAGATCACCGCGCCGACGCTGGTGTTGTGGACGTCACATGATCCGACCGCCTCGCCCGAGGAAGGCCAGAAAATCGCCGATTCCATCCCCGGTGCCCAGTTTTCGGTGATGAATGAATGCGGGCATTGGCCGCAGTTTGAGGATCCGGCGGTGTTCAACAAGCTGCACCTGGAATTTCTGCTAGACCGCTGAGCAAAGGACCGCCACGATGTTTGCAGAGAGGAGCCCCCAGCGGGCCATCGATGACACCCCGCCGCCGCTGAACGCAACTGCCTTTCGCGAGGCATTAGGGCGGTTCGCTTCGGGTGTCACAGTGATGACAACAATAGATGAGTGCGCGGCACCTTACGGTGTCACTGCAACATCCTTTGCCTCATTGTCGCTGGACCCACCGCTGGTCCAGTGGAGCCTGCGCAACGCAGCTTATTCACTGCCGGTATTTCTTCAGGCGCGACGGTTTGCGGTGAATGTCTTGTCGGCGGGTCAGGAAGCAGTTTCGAGCAACTTTGCAACGCCTGAAATTGACCGCTTTGCCGGCCTTCAGACCGAACCGGGTCTGGGGGGCGTATCGCTGATAAAAGGCGCGCTGGCCTGGATTGAATGCAGTCTTGAAAGCACCCTCGCAGGTGGGGACCATACCATTCTTGTGGGCAATGTCTTGCGGGTCCGGACCTTTGATCGCCAACCATTGTTGTACTGGCGCGGTGGCTATCTGCCGGATAGCGCAGACCAAACGGAAAGTGACCCCGGAACATGACAGACAGCCAAACCATCTCCGCCATGGCCGAAGCGCTGTATCGCGCACGCACCGATCTTGTGCAAATCCCACCGCTGCGCGACAGCCACGGGCTGGACACGGTGGCGGATGCCTATGCGGTACAGGAAAGCAATAATGCACGCTGGATCGCCGAGGGGCGCCGGGTTGTCGGGCGCAAGATTGGCCTGACCTCCAAGGCGGTTCAGGCACAGCTGGGTGTCGATCAACCTGATTCCGGCATGCTGTGGGCCGACTACGCCTTTAACGAGGGCGATGTCGTGGACACCAGACGTTTCATGCAGCCCAAGGCCGAGCTTGAGATTGCCTTTGTGATGGAGCGCGCGGTGACCGACCCGGACCTGCCGATGGCAGAACTGATCCGTTCGGTGGCCTACGCTGTTCCGGCGCTCGAAATCGTGGATACAGCGATTGCGGATTGGGACATACGGTTGGTGGATACGGTGGCCGACAATGCGTCGGGCGGCGGGTTTCTGCTGGGGCTCGGGGCGCGCAAGATCAGTGATCTCGACCTGCGGCTGGCCGGAGGGATCCTGTCACGCAACGGCGAGGTCATATCCAGTGGCGTTGGTGCCGATTGCTTTGGTCATCCACTGAACGCGGCCCTTTGGCTTGCGCGCAACATGGCAACACTGGGTTGGCCGCTGGCTGAGGGAGAGATCGTGATGTCCGGCGCGCTGGGGGCAATGATACCGGTCGCCCCAAACGAGGTCTATGTCGCCGAAATCGCCGGATTCGCACCAGTGCAGGTGGCTTTTGAAGATGGTGGAACAGCAATATGAACAAGATCAAGGCAGCGATCATCGGGTCGGGCAATATCGGCACCGATCTGATGATCAAGATACTCCGAAATTCCGATGTTCTGGAAATGGGCGCGATGGTAGGCATCGACCCTGAAAGCGACGGATTGAAACGCGCCGCAGGGTTCGGCATTGCAACCACGCATGAAGGAATCGACGGTCTGACCCGCATGGCCGTTTGGCCTGACATCGGCGTGGTGTTCGACGCGACGTCAGCCGGGGCTCATGTGAAGAATGACGCGATTGTGCAGGCGGCGGGCAAACAAATGATCGACCTGACCCCGGCGGCTATCGGCCCCTATGTGATTCCTGCTGCCAACATGGACGAACATCTGGCGCATACCAACATCAACATGGTTACGTGTGGCGGACAGGCGACAATCCCGATTGTCACCGCAGTGTCTCGGGTGGCCGAAGTGACCTATGCGGAGATCATCGCCTCTGTCTCGTCCCGTTCTGCCGGGCCGGGCACACGTGCCAACATCGACGAATTCACCGAAACCACATCACAGGCGATCAGCGACGTAGGGGGCGCGAAAAAGGGCAAGGCGATCATCATCCTGAACCCTGCCGAGCCGCCGATGATCATGCGTGACACAGTGTTTTGTCTGGCCAAGACCACTGACCGCGATGCGGTGCGCAAGTCCATCAAAGACATGGTGAAAGAGGTACAGACCTATGTGCCCGGTTATCGGTTGAAACAAGAGGTGCAGTTTGAAACCATCGGGAACAATGCGGCAATGCGCATCCCCGGCGTTGACGATCACGCCACCGGCCTGAAGGTCAGCGTGTTTCTCGAGGTCGAGGGAGCAGGCCACTACCTGCCGAAATACGCTGGAAATCTGGATATCATGACTTCGGCAGCGATGCGCACGGCCGAACATGTGCTTGCCGCGCGAAACAGGGGGACCGCATGAAATGACGACCTCAAAACTCTATGTTCAAGACGTCACCCTGCGCGATGGAATGCACGCGATCCGCCACAAATACACTCTGGAACAGGTCGAAAACATTGCCTTGGCACTGGATCGTGCCGGGGTGGACGCGATTGAACTAGCGCATGGTGACGGTTTGGCCGGGTCCAGTTTCAACTATGGGTTCGGACGCCACACCGATCTGGAATGGATCGCGGGGATTGCCGACAAGCTGAGCCATGCCAGACTAACCACCCTGCTGGTGCCCGGCATCGGCACGATTCACGATCTGCAACAAGCGTTTGAGGCCGGGGTGAAATCCGTCCGCGTCGCCACCCATTGCACCGAGGCCGATGTCGCCGCGCAACACATCGCCCATGCCCGCAACATCGGCATGGACGTGTCCGGATTTCTGATGATGGCCCATATGTCTGAACCCGCCGAACTGGCGCAACAGGCCAAGCTCATGGAAAGCTACGGGGCGCATTGCGTCTATGTCACCGATTCCGCAGGCGGGCTGGTGATGGACGGGGCGCGTGACCGCATCGCGGCCTACCGCGACGTCCTGAAGGACGAAACACAGATCGGCGTTCACGCACACCAGAACCTTTCGGTGGCTGTTGCCAATTCGGTTGTCGCGGTCGAGGCCGGGGCCTACCGGGTTGATGCATCACTTGCCGGTATGGGAGCCGGTGCCGGCAACACCCCGCTGGAGGCATTTCTGGCGGTGGCCGACAAGATGGGCTGGGATCACGGCTGCGATCTGTTCGCGATCATGGATGCTGCTGACACGCTGGTGCGCCCGTTGCAGGACCGTGCCGTTCAGGTTGACCGCGAAACCCTGTCGCTGGGCTATGCTGGGGTATACTCCAGCTTTCTGCGGCACGCCGAAACCGCTGCCAAGGCTTATGGTCTGGATACACGCGACATTCTGATCGAGCTTGGCAACCGTAAGATGGTCGGTGGTCAAGAGGACATGATTGTCGATGTCGCGCTGGATCTGGCCGCACAAAAGTGACCGGTGCTGCGCTCTTTGCGTTTGAAAGGAGCATGTATGTCTGAACAGGAAAAGAAAGTCGCGATCGTGACCGCCGCCAGTCAAGGTCTGGGGTTGGCAGGCGCGCGGGCGCTGGCCGCAGATGGCTGGTCGTTGGTGATGATGTCGCGATCCGAGAAGATAGCAGAGGTCGCGGACGAATTGGGCGCAACGACGATCCGGGGCGACATTACAAATCCGGCGGCACTGGCGCGGCTTGTGCAAACAGCAACGGACCTGCATGGCCGTATTGACGGCGCGCTGATCAACACCGGCCACGCGGCCAAGGGTGAGCTGCTGGAGATATCGGACGAAGACTGGCACGCCGCGCTGGACATTGTATTGATGCCGACCGTGCGTCTGGCACGGATGCTCGCACCAGTTTTCCGCGAACAGGGCGGTGGCGCGATTGTTTCCATGTCCTCCTTTGCAGCCCAGCAACCCGATCTGACCTATCCGCTGTCCTCGGCGTTTCGCGCCGCGCTGTCATCGTTCATGAAGCTGTGTGTAGATCGCCACGGCACCGAAGGGTTTCGCATAAATGCGGTACTGCCTGGGTTTATGGACAATTATCCGGTGCAAGAGGCGAACGCCCAGAAGGTGCCCACAGGGCGATACGGAAAGGTGCAGGAACTGGGCGAAACTATTGCCTTCCTGCTGTCTGACAGCGCGGGCTATATCAATGGCCAGTCGATCCTTGTTGATGGCGGGCTGGTCAGAACAATCTGATGCTAGATCGCATCGCTTTATGGAACTTGACCCTCCGGCAAACCGGCGCGGTTCAGAAGCCACCGGACATAAGTCGAGCGCAAGGGCAATTCAAAAACCTGATCGCGGCATTTTCCGGCGGGTTGGCTGTGAGGAGAAAACTATGACGGAACGAAAGGTTGCAGTCGTAACTGGGGGCAGTTCAGGCATGGGGTTGGCCACTGCCCGGGAACTGGCGGGGCGGGGATATGATCTGGTGCTGTCCTCGCGTGATCCCCAGGCGGCGGCGGACTGTATCCGCAACGATTTCGATGTGAAGGTCGAGGTCGAGGCCGGCAGCATCGCAGAGCCCGACCTTGCAGAACGCCTGGCTGTGGCTTCCGAAGGCCTGGGGGGGGCGACGGCGCTTCTGCTCAACCACGGCGGACCGCCCGTCAAGCCAATCATGGCCCTGACGGACGAGGATTGGACGGACGCATTCAAAACCATGGTAACAGGGCCTTTGCGCGTCATGCGCGCACTGGTGCCGCAGCTTCAGGCCACAGAAACCGGTCGTGTGCTGGCGATCTCCTCCTTTACGGTCAAAACGCCGTTTGCCGGGATCGGCCTGTCGAACGCTCTGCGCGCAGCGCTGGTGAACGCGCTCAAGACGGCGGCGCTGGAACTTGGGTCCGATGGGATCCTGGTGAATGCGCTCGCTCCGGGATATGTCGAGACGGACCGCATCCGCGAGTGGAACGATTCCTATGCTCGTCAGGAGAATACTGACGTGGCAGATATCCGCGCCCGTACCCTTGAGACGATTCCGTTGCGCCGCTACGGGACGCCAGAGGGTTATGCACGTCTTGCCGCATTCCTTCTGTCGGAGGACAACGATTATGTGTCCGGCCAGCAGATCGTCTATGACGGCGGCCTTGTTGTGGCAAACTGAAAGGAAATTTCATGCCTGCACTGCTTCTCGCCCGGGTTCAGATCAGCGATCCGGAAGCCTATAGAGAATATGTCGCACGGTCCGGTCCGGCGGTTGCGGCCTTCGGGGGGCACTTCGTTGTGCGGGGCACCCCGCCAGTGGTGCTGGAAGGCGCCGATGATGGTCTACGCACGGTAATCGTGGAATTTCCCGACATTGAAACGGCGCGTCGCTGGCATGCGTCAGAGCAATACACCGAAGCGCGCGGATTTCGGGTCCCGCCAGTGGCCGACGCCACTTTCCTGTTGTTTGAGACGGATGCCCCCGTCGCCTAGTAATGGCACCCGGCCCATTCCGGCGATCATCGCGTTTGGCAGTGTTCTGCGCACCGACCAAAGGCTTGCGCGATCGCTTACCGCGCGGTGATCGAAGCCTTTGCCAAGGCATCACATCGCCTCATTCACCATGCCCGCAGCGATGGCAGGAATTCGTCGGGAAGACTGTTCATCCCGATAGCGCGCTTCAATAACCTCCTTGATCTACTGCACCAAAGACCTGCACACTGTTCATCAAACGAACAGGAAAACCCATGCCCGAACGCACCACGAGAAAGGCCGCCTCACCCTACAGGGAGGTCCGGGCGGTAACACGCGCCTTCGACCTGATCGAGGCCGTAGGCGATCTGGGATGGGCAAAAATTGGTGAACTCGCCGCCTATACCAACATCGACCGTGGCACGCTCTACCGGCTGATTCACACATTGGAAAAGAAGGGCTATCTGACCCGGCGCCCCGAAGACGGCGCAGTGACGCTGACTGAGCGTATCCTCCAGCTTGGCGATGGCGTGCGCCACGAGGACTTCGCCACCCAGGTGATGTCGAAACTCATGCCCGAACTCACCAAAACGATTATGTGGCCAAGCGATTTTGCCACGCCAGTGGCGGGGCGCATGGTGATTCAGGCATCCAGCCACAAATACAGCCCGACGTCCGTTCACCGTGGACTAGTGGGAAAGACTCGGCCACTTCTTCGTTCGGCGTTGGGGCTGGCATATCTGGGTTCTCTCGACCACTCCGACCGGCTGCATATCCTCAACGTGATCCGCCGGATTGACACGCTGGACGCCGGGGACAGGGCGATATTGGCCAACATTGACCGCTACCTGGAAGAGGTACATCAGCGCGGTTACGCTTTCTCGGCAGGTTTGATCGAGGAAAACATCAGCGCCATCGCACTCCCGGTAAGGCGTGGCCAAAAGCCGCTTGGTGCCGTCAACATCGTCTTCTTTCGCAGCGCCATGTCACACGCCGAAGTCGCCGCAACCTGCCTCAAGCCGCTCCGCGAATGCATCGCACGCGCCGAAACTGCAATGCAGACGCAAACCTGATCCAGCCCCCTGCCCGTCATGTTTGTTCCCCAAACGAACACCCGCTCTGACAGCGCTTGCACAATTGCGGCAACGTGCCAGTGTCCCGCGAGGCAAGCGTTTCGCGCCCTGCTCGGGCCATACGGAAATTGCGAACGCGCGGTCCGTCAGAAAAGGGAGATACTGAAATGATCAATCAATGGACCGAAGCGGACACAAGCCGTTTCGTCACCGTTCGCCATGAAGCCAAGGATTACCGGGTTCACTACAACGATTGTGATCCCAAAACCGGCGGCGAGGTGGTGATGATGCTGCACGGCTCCGGCCCCGGTGCCACCAGTTGGTCGAACTTCAATCGCAACATTACCCCGCTCACCGAGGTGGGGTTTCGCGTGATCCTGATGGACGTACCGGGCTGGGGCAAAAGCGACCCGATCATCTGCACCAGTTCGCGATCTGACCTGAACGCCTATTTCGCTAAGGGGTTGATTGACGAATTGGGCATCAAACAGGTGCATCCTGTGGGCAATTCGATGGGTGGCCATAGTGCGGTGGCCTTTGCATTGGCCCAACCCCAAAATGTGGGCAAGCTGATCCTGATGGGCGGGGGCACCAGCGGCGTTAGCAGTTTCACCCCGATGCCGGCAGAGGGCATCCGCCTGGTCGGAAAGCTGTACCGCGACCCGTCGCTCGAAAACATTCGCGCAATGATGGAGACCTTTGTCTACGATTCCTCCAACCTGACAGACGAATTGTTCCAGGCCCGGCTGGCGGCCATGCAGGCCTGTTCCGAACACCTTGAGAATTTCGTGGAAAGCCAGCGACTCTTTCCGGCTCAGTTTTCCGATTACACACCTCGCCTGCGCGAGATCGAGGCCGAGACACTGATTATCTGGGGCCGCGACGACCGTTTTGTGCCACTCGATTTCGGATTGCGGCTGGTCGCCGGAATCTCGGATTCCCAGCTTCATGTCTACAATCGTTGCGGACATTGGGCGCAATGGGAGCACGCTGATCGGTTCAACAGGATGTTGCTGGACTTTCTGACCAACTGACAGCAAATCTGGGTGCGGGACGCAGCGGCCAATGACAGTGGCTCTGATCTGGCACCCTTCTTACTATATCGGGAGCAGTTCCGCATCCCCGATCACCCTCTGCGCCAGAAGCAGGCTACATTCGAGACTATCGCCAAGCTCTGCTGTGACCGATCTCCTTGACCAGTGCAACCAGAACCCATCTCGGCGATGCGCAGCGATGACCAGATACGCATCCTCGTCGCGCGCGATCCGGCCGCCACGGGTGGACTTACCTGCGGCAGGGATCGGGATAGCCAGCCAGAACCCGTCTGTGAACCGGCATGCAATTTTGACCCCGTAGAGGGGTGATCGGCCGCCAAAATTGACCCCCTTACACTGATGTGGATGATGCCCCCGATCCTTGCCAACAACCGGCATGGGCGACGGCGCGCGCGATTCACCATCGCCCATGAGCTTGGGCATTGGTGCTGCCAGACGAATGCGAACCAGTCTCGGCAAGGACAGGACGGCTGTCCCTTATTCCGCGCACAGACCGCGCCACTCGGTGAGAGCAGCGGCGCGGTTCAGCTTGAAAGTTGATCTCGAGGTGAGGCTGCGATCCTGGTTGAAATGGTTGTAGACGGAGGGTAAGCGTCCGGTCTGACTGCCCCTATGAAGCAGTTTTCCAGGGTAGGAGATCATCGACGCGATTGATCTTGCAGTCGGGGATGCGTGCGAGTGTGTCGGCGAGCCATGCCTGCGGGTCCGGTCAATGCCCACAAAGAGATAGAGCTTGCCCTCCACCGTCTGAACCTCGGCAATGTCCCCTCTCGTGGTTTGCTGTGCAAACCCCTGCCGGGCAGTGGATGTGGAAGAAACCGATGGGATAGCGTTTGAACTTCTGCCGCTTTGGCTTGTCACCCTCGACATCTGGCAGGCGCGAGATGCCATGCCGCTGAAGGCACCGATGCAGTGCCGACCGCGTCAGGTGCGGGACAGATGGCTGAAGAGCATAGAGGCAATCATCCAACGGCAGTAGCGTGTGCCGCCGGAATGCGACGATCATTGCCTCCTCCGCTTCGGTGAGAACAGTCGAACGCGGCTCCTTAGGCCCGGTCTTCAAGTCCTCGAGGCGCAGCTGACGGACCTGTTCGGCACGGCCGGGGCGTTCCTGTCGCCCAAGAACTCGCGTTTCGTTCGGCGGTTCATCAACCAAGCTGCGGAGAAGGACAGCACGATCCTCGATTGCTTCGGCGGTTCGGGAAGTTCTGCGCATGCTGTGATCGAAGCCAATCGTCTCGACTTGGGTCATCGCAAGTTCATCATGGTAGAGGTCAACCGCTACTTCGAAACGCTTGTTGTTCCCCGGATAAAGAAAGTCGGCAGTGCGGCCCAGTGGAAATCTGGTATGGCCAAGGATCTACGCGGACCAGGCATTTTCGTGCGGGTTCATGAGCTCGAGCAATACGATGATACGCTAGAGAGCCTCAGTATCGACCAACAAGCGGTGCAGGACGCAATGGCATTCGAGAACCTCGCTTTCTCGATCCAGTACCGCCTCGACCGTGAGGCTCGTCAGCTGTTCCAGTCGGTCGACCACTTTCGTTCGCCCTTCGGCTACAGCATCAAATGCGCACATGGCGGCGGCGAAGCCGTGGATCGCGAGGTCGATCTGGTTGAAAGCCTAATCTACCTGCTTGGCCTCGATGTCGCGCGCCTCTACCGCGAAGATCAGGGCGTGGTCACCCTCACGCGGATCCTCGCCAAACCCATCCCGCTCGACTGGGTCGAACAGGACCACCTCTTCGGTCTTCCCGCCGCCTGATCAGTCGTCGAGATCACTCCGCGCTGCGGCCAGCTCTCTTTCCCGAGGGAATCCGCGGCGCGATTCCGTTCATTCCGCGGAAATGAAGCGATGGCTCACAGGATGTGATTTCCCTGTAAATTCCCTGTTAATCACCGGCCCGGGGCCGAAAACCGAACCCCCGAAACTGCCCCGCGGAGACTGCGCCCGCAAACTGCCTGTTTCGCGCCACGCCAAGGCGTCTCTCTCAGAGAGCCCAGCCCGCAACCGCCCAAAAATCCGGGCAAAAATCGCGGGAGCGTCGTGATCAGGGGAATACCGGAAGGTGGGTGGCGGTGCTGCCAGACGAATGCCAACTCGTCTCTGCAAGGTCAGTGTGTCTGTCCCCTTTGCCGCGCCGAGACCGCGCCACACCAAAGCGTCCCTCTCAGAGAGCCCAGCCCGCAACCGCCCGAAAACCCGAGCAGAAATCGCGAAAGCGTCATGGTAAGGGGATTTCCGGAAGGTGGGTGGCGGAGGGAACGGGACTGGCGTCGAACCTTCTCCACATCAAGCCATTGATTTTAAATTAATATTTTTCGCGCAATGCACCCCACGAGCGCTTCCAGCACTGCAAGCGTCTCACGTGGTGATGCCGTCTGGTGAGAGCGGCATCCTCCTCACCTCCAGCAAGTAGGTGGCTACTGTTACCGCTGGACCGTGCAAACATTGACGATTCCACGCTGCGCAAATCTGATGCGCCGTGAAAAGGCGTCCGATCAGCCGAGCCCAAAGTCATCCCGGAAGCGGTCGATCTGATGCATGCGCTCATGCAGGATGGTCACGATCCCGATGTCGCCATTCGATAGATGACGCCAGTAGACGAAATGACGCTCGTATCGAAAGAAGAACCCTTCAACACCAAACTCGGCTGGGATCGGTTTCGACGCGACACCGTGTGCTGCGATCTTGTCGAAGGCGGCGAACAGGCCGGTGATGTATTTCTCGGCCTGATCATCTCCCCACCTGTCACGGGTGTAGCGGTAGATGTCATCGAGGCGGTGCGACGCCCCTTCCTGGATACGGATGGCGGGCACCGGGTCAGGCCCGGTTCCGCGCGATCACCTCGGCCGCCGTCAATGACTGGTATGTCTCCTCCGGGGCTGCGAAGGCATGGGTAAGCTCGCCCTTCAGCCGGTTGAAGGCTTCCTGCTCCGCCCTCTCCTTGTCACGCCGGATCAGGTCACGGATGTACTCGCTGACGTTCTCATAGGACCCGTCATCGCCTACGTTGGCCGACACGAAGTCACTCAGTGCCCCACCAAGGCGGACGGTCATCGTGGTCGTTCGGGACATGGCACGGCACCTCTCATCTCGCCTGTATTCAATATAACCAAAAACGCACACAAAACAAGAGTGAGCTACACCCTGCTCTTGCCGATCATCGTTCGTCCCTCAATCGTCTGCCTCCTCGACAATGTGGCGGCCCGCAAGTGCAAGAACAACATAGAGCACAGCATCAGAATGCCGCGCGAGGGCGATCAGATGGTCGCCGCTCGGCCCCCGCTCGCCCGAGAGCCAGTACTTCACGGTGCGTTCGCTGGCACCCGTCCAGCGCATGGCCATTTTGATTGCCCTGTGTGTGTCGTCCAACTCTTCGTGCAGAGCCATCGCTATGGCGGTTCGATAATCGGTTGGTTCGTCGAACAGGTGCACAAATGTGCCCATTTTCGGCACAACTGTGCCCATCTTCACGCGCATTTTCACGTCCTTCTTCGTTAAACAATTGAAGAACCATGAAAACGGCGGGAGTCGATTTTGTCCGTTGCGGGTCATTGGACCGCGCTTGACGGACACTACTGATTTTGGGAGCGCAGTAATGAATTGGAGTTTGAAAAATGACCGCCGGGCAAACGGAAAAACCTTGCCCGTTTCAGGAAACGACTTTCCAGACGAGTTTGTGCCAGATGGAAAAATTGAACCCAAAAAAGGCTGAAAAGGAAAACCCGATTTGAATAACGGTCGATACAACAGCGAGGACAAAGGTGACGAGGCCGGACAGGATATCCCAGCCGTCGCCTATGTTCGGATGTCGACCGATCACCAGAAGTACTCTACTGAGAACCAACTCGACATCATTCGGGATTACGCCACCGCCCGGGGCCTGCAGATCCTGCGCGTCTTCGAGGACTCCGGTCGGTCCGGGTTGCGGCTGGACGGCCGCGAGGCGCTACAGAACCTGATGGCAGAGGTCCGAACCGGCCAAGCGGATTTCAAGGCCATTCTGGTCTATGACGTCAGCCGCTGGGGCCGGTTTCAGGATGCTGATGAAGGGGCCTACCACGAGCATGTCTGCTCTCGTGCCGGGATCCGGGTCCACTATTGCGGCGAGCAGTTCGAAAACGACGGCAGCATCGGCTCCAACCTTCTGAAAACCGTCAAGCGGGTGATGGCGGGCGAATACAGCCGCGAGCTTTCGGTGAAGGTCTTCGCGGGGCAATGCCGTCTGGTGGAGCTTGGATACCGCCAAGGCGGTGCGGCTGGATATGGGTTGCGCCGGGAACTGATCGACGAACACGGCAACCCGAAGGGTGCCTTGTCCCGCGGCCAACAGAAGAGTTTTCAGACCGACCGTGTCGTTCTCGTTCCGGGCCCTGAGCAGGAACAGGATGTCGTGCGCCGCATGTACCGAATGTTCGTCGAAGATGGCCGCTCGGAGCGTGAGATTGCGGAAACCCTGAATGCCGAGGGGCATCTGACGGATCTTGAGCGGCAATGGTCCCGGGCATCGGTGCACCAGGTCCTGACCAA
>Ga0209475_10001651_pt1 | contig 26809 bp, 28 predicted proteins | sample tdDd471_FD_187128 | JGI IMG/M metagenome (GOLD analysis project Ga0209475, IMG submission 187128) | Marine sediment microbial communities from the Atlantic coast under amendment with organic carbon and nitrate - tdDd47.1 (SPAdes)... | ecosystem: Environmental > Aquatic > Marine > Coastal >... | reverse complement strand
ATGTATTTTATGGCACTACAAAAATATTTAAAATTATATCTTATTGATATATAATGTTAAATTATTTTTCGATCGCGATTTTTTTACCAAATTGACTACTTTTTGACCAAAAAGTCACGAAGATGGGTTAAGGGGGCCGCAGTAGATGGCAACTGAGTTTTTTAGGATAATAAAAACAAGTTTAATAGCGGGATTATCAACCGTGTGATTTAGGCTTGTGTTATTTATCTAATAGCTGTACTTGATAAATTAGAATTTTTTTATAAAATATCGAGAAATAATTATTTCTTAAATTTTTTTATGATTTGAATAGATCTTTAGACAGGCAATAGTATTGCTAGTTATTTAACCAAAATGTCATTTATTGTAATTATCTTCTTGTTAACAGGTGAAGTTTATGAAATACGAAAATTTAAACTCTAATGTTTTTCTATCTGACAGAAAATTTTATGATGATAATCATTTTCCCTACGGTTTTCATCGTTCAGGTGATTTTACCATCACCGAAGCTGATATTTTAGTTCGCTATGGCTATACCATGAATCAACTAATGAAAGGAGAAATCGAGCCTTCTGAACCAGAGCACAAAAGATTGCTTCAAGTGATTAAAGGACAGGAGCAAGTTAAGTATATTGAAGAAGCTGTTTTTTTAAAATACATCCATTTAATTGATGAAAAAGAAAAAACTTTTCCACCGGTTAAAAAAGTGAAAATTGCAGAATTGGCAATAGGTGATGAAAGTGATGATAGTGATGAATTTTTAGAATAAAATTTAACTTTACTTTATCTTTTTTAGATTTGGACTGAAAGTTGGTTTAATATCTTGGAATAAACCAAGTTTCGATTAATACAGCATGTCAAATAAAGTTTTAAAAACAGAACGACTTCCGTTTGTGGAAGTTCGTTATTTAGAATAAGTAACTAGTTGTGAGAAAAAACATATCCATGAACAATTGACTCTAACTACCATCCAAGAGGGGATGCTACGGCTTTATTTTAATCAAGAACTCGTGTTGTTAAAGCCAAATCATCTGGCGATTATCAATCCCTATCAAGCTTTTGCTACCGAAACATTTTCTATGCTAGTGACGCGTTATAGCTTTCATCATTTTTTAGAACCAAAGGCTGTTTTAAATGAAATGTATCGAGTCTGTAAACCAGGGGGAGTGATATTAATTGCTGATGTGGCCTTAGCTGAAGATAAAATTGAAGCCTATAATCAGATGGAAAAACTCCGTGATCCTTCTCATACTCGAGCCTTATCTCATAATGAGTTTGAGCAATTAATGACTGATTCTGGCTTGAAAAACTTACAACAAGGCAGTTATTCGGTTGAAATGGAATTAGAAAAGCAATTACAGGCTTCTTTTCCCAACCCTGGAGATGAACAAAAAATACGGGCCATTTTTCAAGATGATCTGAAGCACAATCGCTTAGGAGTGGGCGCAAAAAAAATTGCCGATAAAATTCATTTCAGTTACCCCATATCCGTTTATATGGGGATTAAATAGCGTATATACTCGTGATACTTGGAAATGCAAGGTTTCGTATTCACTCAAAATACGTCATTCCCGAAGTTCTTTATCGGGAATCTATCGAGAGAAATGGATCCCCGATAAGAGACCTCGGGGATGACGTCAATTATTTTTTTCTGCAAATTGAAGTAGCTTGGGTATCTAATTTTTGTGCTATGCAGATACTGTATTGCTACGAGTATTATTGCGATTAGCATTACCATTGCTGCCATTTGGACGTCTTCGGTTTCTACCAGCAGGTTTGGCTGCTGCTTGAGATTGTCCATTAGCTGGCCTACGTCTTTTGGCCTGGGGATTTTTCTTCGGCGCTTTCTTAAGACTATGTCCCTTAGCATTTTCTCCGGAACGTTGACCATCACGGTGACCCAGTTTTGGTTTTTTGGGTTTTTTAGGACGCATAGGCTTGGTATTTAAACGCGATTCAGGCAGATTATGTACAGGTTCAAAACCGTCCACCAATTCCCGTTTTAAAAGTTGCTGGATCAGACGTTCGATATCTGAGAGAAGATTAAATTCATCTGCACAAACTAAAGAGATGGCATGTCCGCTGGCTCCGGCACGGCCGGTCCGACCGATACGGTGCACGTAATCTTCGGCAACATTGGGTAAGTCAAAATTGACCACTTGAGGTAACTGGTCAATATCCAAACCACGAGCGGCAATGTCAGTAGCGACTAAAATTTGAATCGCACCATTTTTAAAATTGGCCAAAGCTTTGGTTCTTGCTCCTTGACTTTTATTGCCATGAATTGCGGCGGCTTTGATACCTGTTCCTTCTAAATGCCGAGTCAAACGATTGGCACCGTGTTTGGTCTTGGTAAAAACCAAAACTTGCTCCCAATTGTTGTCCACGATCAATTGCGTCAACAAGGCTGATTTTTGTTTTTTATCGACCGGGTGGATCCATTGTTTTACCGTATTTGCAGTAGTATTTCGGGGGCTAACTGAAATTTCTACTGGTTGTTGGACCAGGCCTTTGGCCAACTGGCGGATTTGATCCGAAAATGTGGCCGAAAACATAAGGGTTTGGCGTTGTTTGGGTAAAACCGCTAAAATCTTACGAATATCATGAATAAAGCCCATATCTAACATGCGATCGGCTTCATCTAATACCAGTACTTCTAATTGCTTAAACTTGACCGCATTTTGATTATACAGATCCAATAGACGGCCAGGCGTTGCCACCAATACATCTACCCCTTTACGCAAGCGCATCATTTGGGGATTGATTTTCACGCCGCCGAAAACGACGGTGGAGCGCAAGGGCAAGTGTTTAGAATAAGTTGCCACACTATCGGCAACTTGAGCGGCTAACTCGCGTGTTGGCGTTAAAATTAAGGTCCGTACTTGATTGGCCTTGGCATACTCACCCTGGGATAGACGTTCCAAAATGGGCAAAGTAAAACCAGCCGTTTTTCCGGTACCAGTCTGGGCTGCTGCCATCAGATCTTTACCTTCAATCACCACGGGAATAGCCTTGCTTTGAATGGGAGAGGGTGTTTCGTAGCCTTGTTCGGCAACGGCTTTAAGAATAGGGGCAGATAAGCCCAAGGAGGCAAAGCTCATAGGATAGATAGTCTCTTGTGAATAATTGGGGAGTGTGTTAGAGGGCGTGTAGTTTACAGCAATTGATGGCTAAGTACTAGGGCCATTCAATTGCGCAATTTTAATAAAGTTGGCGATAGCTTAGCTCGTTTGGCCTACGGTAGGTAATCCCTGATGTTGCGCATTGAGTTGATTATTAGATTCAATTTCAATTAACTCAGCCATGGTGGCCATTAGCGTATTTAACCAATTAGGCCAGGCATCAAAATCGACTGAATCAATAATATTTTTAATATATAGCCCGAGTTCCGTATCTCCTTCAATGATCAAACGACGTTGAAAAAAGAAACTATCCGGATCTTCCGCACGGCTGGCTAATAAAATTAATTCTTTGGAATTACCGCTAAAATGAACATCTGCGGGTGTACCTTGGGGTAATAAAACCAGTTTATCAATTTCATAACTTAGGTAAAAATCCAGGTCCATATCTTTAACGCTTAGGTGTAAGCAATGCCCTTCGAGAAAATCAAATTCGCCCATGGCAATCTGTTCTGCCAAAGTGCTATTTAAGGCTTTTTCGACCACGAGTTTTTGCATAAAATGCGGAGGTTGAGGTAAAAACTTAACAATGACCGGCAAACTGGCAAGTGACTTCGCTGCTAGGCTTTTTAACCGTGAGTTATTAAATAATTTAGTGGCCAGAGGAGGGGCAGGTAATTTCATAGCGTTATAACCGATTTTATTGTAAAATCCGCATATTTTATCAGATTATTTTGTATATGTAGATTGATGCGCATCAATTCAGTTTGTAATTTAAACTGTTAAGATGAATTTCGCTTGAATCTGTACCCAAACCACCTGGAAATGCAGGTTTGTTTGGCTATAAGTGTTTTTCTCTCAGTTATTATTTTAGTGACCTATTTGTATGTTTGAATTAGTATGTCCTGCCGGTAATTTCCCTGCCTTAAAGGCTGCCGTTGATAATGGGGCCGATGCGGTATATATCGGTTTTAAAGACGATACCAATGCCCGGCATTTTGCGGGGCTTAATTTTAATGAGTTAAACCTTCCCAAAGCTATCGATTATGCCCATCAGCGCGGCGTAAAAGTCTTCGTCGCTATAAATACCTATCCGCAACCGGACGGTTGGGAGCGTTGGCAGAAAGCTGTGGATTTAGCGGCCAAATTGCAAGTGGATGCGATTATTATAGCTGATATGGGAATTTTGGCCTACGCCACCGAAAAATATCCGGACCTCTCGCGTCATTTATCGGTGCAAGGTTCAGCCACCAGTTATGAGGCCTTACGTTTTTATCAACAGCAGTTTGGGATTAAACGGGCTGTATTACCGCGTGTACTATCCATTTCGCAGGTCAAACATTTGGCTGAACACTCTCCTGTGGAATTGGAAGTATTTGGTTTTGGTAGTTTATGTATTATGGCCGAAGGACGCTGCCATCTGTCTTCCTATGTGACGGGTGAATCACCGAATACCTGTGGTGTTTGTTCTCCTGCTAAAGATGTGCGCTGGGAAGAAACGCCACGAGGACTGGAATCGCGATTGAATAATGTTTTAATTGATCGTTATTCTGCGGATGAAAATAGCGGTTATCCCACGCTATGTAAGGGACGCTTTACGGTGCGCAATCAAACCTTCCATGTGTTGGAAGAGCCCACCAGTTTGAACACATTATCGCTATTGCCTGAATTAGCTGAAGTCGGGATCAGTGCTATCAAAATTGAAGGGCGTCAAAGAAGTCCGGCTTATTCGAGACAAGTGACCGAGGTTTGGCGTGCAGCAATTGATAAGTTTAAGGCTAATCCTAGCGCTTATAAACCGCAACTCCAATGGCAAGAAGCCTTAAGCAAGGTTTCTGAAGGCTCCACCACTACCTTGGGTGCATATAGTCGACCCTGGCAATAACTGTTTTTTTAGGTAAACAATATGAAACTATCCTTAGGCCCATCATTATTTTTTTGGTCAGGCGATAAATTAAATGAATTTTATCAAGAAATGGTCAAAACGCCAGTTGATATTATTTATATGGGCGAGACCGTTTGTTCCAAGCGACGTAGCTTAAATTTTGAGCAATGGTTTGAACTAGCCCAAGCAATGGCGGCTGAAGGCAAAGAAGTGGTTTTATCCACCTTGGCCTTAATTGAAGCAGAATCCGAATTAAAAACCTTACGTCGCTTTTGTGATAATGGCGAATTTATTATCGAAGCCAATGATATGGCGGCAGTACAGCTATTAGCAGAAAAAAAACTGCCCTTTATTACTGGCCCCACAATTAATGTCTATAATGCTCAGACTTTAAAAGTATTGCATAAGCAAGGCTTGCAGCGTTGGGTAATGCCGGTAGAGCTTTCCGCAGATACTTTAAAGGATATTCTCCGTGACTTAGAACAATTTGGTTTGGCGGATAAAATTGAAACCGAGGTATTTGCCTACGGACATATGCCTTTGGCTTTATCGGCGCGTTGTTTTACTGCTCGAGCGCACAATCTACCCAAAGATCAATGCGATTTGATTTGCCTGGATTTCCCTGCAGGTATGGCGGTGGAAACTCAAGAAAAAGATCAGCACCATAAAAGTTTATTTACCCTCAATGGAATCCAAACTTTATCCGGCCAGCCTTATGATTTATTTAATCAATTGGAAACTATGCGATCCATGGGCATTGATATTGTTCGCCTGAGTCCACAGGCTGAAAAAATGAAAGCGGTGGTGGAATCTTATGCGGCTAAAATGAGCCAGCCTGATCACCAAGCCAGCTATACATTAGACGATAATTGTAATGGTTATTGGTTTAATCAGCCCGGAATGGATACTTTAAACCACTAAAATATTGATTAGTTAGGCTATATCTGTTTTGAGTTTAGCCGTGTCCTTACCCTTAAAACCAAAAATAAAGTAAAAAGTTTTGTGCTGCTATGTATTGGTTTTACTCGTACACCTTCATAATACACTTTAGCTCCTTCAGGACTTGTTGCTGATCGGTCCAAGATAGGCTGAGCAATTGGATCGGGGAATGGTTATTTTCCACTTGTTCAATTACTTCATAGACATGGCTACAGCCTTTTTCACAAATAGACTCAACAACAGATTCAACTGTATTGTCATGTGACTCCTCGGACTGACCGAACCAAAAATCCATGCCTTTCGCCAGAAAATCATCATACGGCAAATAATGAGAACCATCGCAGGAAAAATTCAAACTGACCATGCCATTAACGATATTAATAGAACCAGCTCTTAAATAAATGGTCTCATCGGCAAAACGTAAACGTCGGAAATAATCAAAAATATCTTTAATTTTTTCCGGTGGGACAATAGCACGTTCGAAATAAGGGCGTTGCGGATATGCAAGACAAATATCCGGATCATCTAATTCATCCATGGTTAACAGACGATAGTGATAAGGATCATCTACTAGCCAAACCGTGGTCCGGCTGCTGGAAAAATGGAATTTTCCATGAAAAACACCATGTTCCGTGATCAGTGCCTCCATTAGAGCCATTATATTTTCGATATTCTCATCCATTCGGCTTTGCACCCGCTCTTGGGCGAAAAGACCGCTACGAATAGCGGGGTCGCCTTTAATCTGGCGCCATTGTAATTTTTCTTGATAAAGTTCGTTACTACTTGGTAATTCACGCAAATCATAGTCTACGCCTAAAAAACCGATGATATTGCCATCTATACCTCGAATGCTATGTACAGCCGTTATGGAGGGGCGTTTTTTGCGTTTACTAATGTAGGCTTCAGATAGAAAAAAGTCATTTTTTTCAAAGTCATTTTGCAGATAGGGCCGCTGCGACCGATCGCGTCCCAAATACTCGGGATCGGGTCCATCACGGGTGATAGTTGCGGTTACTTGGACTTTATTTTGATTTAAAACATAAATATATTTGCAATATTTATAAACGGGACAGGTTTCCTGTAGATTTCTTTCTAACTCCCCTCTATCATTAATCACGGAGGCAATTTTTTGAGTTAACTCTGCCAAGGGCTGAGACATAAGATCAACCAGCATATTACGTTGGTTGGCAATGGTTTGTTCAAGTTGAGAAGGCATTTTTTTAGTCTGAGATAATTGCAATTGGTTCAAATGATTATACTACAATTTTCTTTTGAAAGGATTGTCAAAGAGGCGTGTCTATAATGCGAGTATTAATTTTTGTTATAACCTTTATAGTATTTACCTCTCAAGTACTGGCTGAAGAGCTTACTGAAGATATAATGGATGAATGGGATAATAAAGAAATTGAGCTGAATCGCTCTTTAAATGAGAATAGAAATGAAATTGGGAGTGATGTCCAGCACAAGCATACATCCCATACCCGGGTAAAAAAAATTACTAAAACCAATAAAAATAAACCGAAAACAGCCAAAAAAAATAAGCCGAGAAACCAAGCATCACCAATTACTCGACCTATATTATATCGTTATATTTATATCAACCCTAAAGCTGAGCAATTGAAAGCTAAAGAGAGATTAATAAAAGAAGAACAAAAAAAAGCCATCAGAGAAGAGCAAAAATAGGTTATAATGTTGTGCTGCAATAGTTATAACTTTATAGTTTTTAATGTTTTAGGAAATTTTAGTGAAACTCGATGAAAAAGAAATAATGTCTGAGGTCGAAGTGTTGTTGTTGGCAGCAAAAACCTATGCCCTGATGTTAAGCAATGATAAAAAGAAAGAAAAAATAGTCAAAACCTTAGATAATCTCATTGATAAGGTTATGAAATAGACTTAAAAATATAAGTAAATAAGGTAAATAACCATGGTGTTTGATGTGAAGCCAGATATTAATATTGATGATCTTTCCGAACAGGAAAAGCGAAACTACTTACGCCAAAAGTGTGGTCTTACTGCTGCCCTTGAGCAAAGAGAATCTGTACAACTGGGTGATTTACCGCTACATTTGGAAATTTATCTTGCCAAACCGGATGATCCGGTGATAATTTTTCTGCCGGGTATTGGTACCTATAGCGAACTCTACGCTAAATTCTTACTCGAATTTTCCCAACGTGGCTATAATATGGTTTCCATGGATATTCGCGGGCACGGTTATTCCGGTGGTGAGGCGGGAAACTATACGGTTGAGGAAGTGATTAAAGACATGCGTGAAGTGGTCGAATACTGCCATAATCGCTTCAATTCAAATATTCATATCTGGGGAAATTCATTAGGAGCCGTATTAGGATTAGCAGCGATAGAAGAAATTAAGTCGATTAAGTCCATTATATGTCATACCCTGTGTACAGCCTCCTATCCTCCATCCTATATCCATTGGCAAGGGTGGCAAAATCTAAATGCTTGGAAATGGTTTATGCCTTGGCAAAAATTGGATTTTAGACAATTTATTGATATTAAAGCGCAGTTGCAAAATACTCCATTGACTGGCTGTATCGAGCATGATGATAAAATGGTTTGGGAATATTCAATCGGCACATTGGCCAATATTTACAATTATCGTCACCGTTCTGTATACAAAAAACTACCGTTTAAAATGGCATTAATTGTGGGTAAAAATGATTCGGTACTCAGTCTAAATTATGAAAAGAATCTAGTTGAGGACATGGCTCAGGATGTGGACTTAATTAGTATTGAAAATGCTGGACATATGTTGCCGTTTACTCATCCTAAAGAAACCATTGATGTGTCTGTCGCTTGGTTGAAAAGCAATGCTTAAAGGCCGACACTTAATTATCTGCAGCAATGTCTGAAGCATACAGCAATGTGTATTCGGTATTGGAAAATACTGTTGATAGGCTGGCTCAACAACCAGCTTATTTTGAAAAGTCAGATAACCAATGGCAGGCCATAAGCTGGAAAAGCTATAAGCAGCAAGTCGATCATTTTGCCTTAGCACTGCTACGTGATGGTTTTGGTAAACAGGATACCCTCTGTATTTTAGCCGGAAATTGTCTGGCCTGGCCTGTAGCCGATTTGGGCACGATTGCTGCCGGAGGCATTGGTATCGGTTTATATCCCACCAGTTCTGCTGAGCAATGTGCTTATATTCTGAACCACTCACAGTCACAATATATTGTTGTTGATTCTACCCAGCAATATGAAAAAATCCTCAGTATTCAAGCCCAAGTTCCCGGCCTTAAAAAAATCATTATTACCTTCCCAATAGCACAATATCCGGACGGAGTTGTTTTCTGGAATGACTTTCTCCAATTCGGTAAAGACTATATTCAATCCGCTAAAGCTAATTGGCTGCACTACCAAACCATCGCCCATGATAGTGCCTATGAAGATATTATTATTATTGTTTATACCTCGGGTACCACGGGTAATCCCAAAGGCGCTTGCCTAAGTAATCGTTACGTGTTGGCCAGTGTTCAAGCTCTTGATCAATTCCTAAAATCCGTCACCCACGCTTTGCCAGAGCAGCAACAGCAAGAAATTAAAAATCAGCCTTTTATTTCCCTATCGTTCCTACCTTATTGCCATGTTGCCGAGCGAATTAGTGGGATGTATACTCGTCTATATCGAGGTGATGCTGCGTACTTGGTCGATGACTTCAGCCAGTTGTCTCAGACTCTGCAAGAGGCTCAACCGCATGGTTTTGGCGGCTTACCTCGAATTTATGAAAAAGTATATGCCGGGATTATGCAACAAGTAGATAGTGGCATTGGCTTTAAAAAAGAAATCTTTTTGGCGGCAATTGAAAACAAATAGGCCATAAAAAGAATACAGGCTGCGGGAGAGCCTATTCCTGAGACCTTGCAACAACAATTTAATCAAGCCGAACAAGAGGTCTATGCCAAAGTCAGAGCCTATTTTGGCGAACGTGCACTTTATTGCAGCTCTGGCGCAGCTCCCTTACCTGAAAAAGTGCTGGAGCTATTTGAATACGCAGGTAATATCCATATCCTAGAAGCCTATGGCCTAACCGAATTTGTTTGCTGTGCCTTTAATACCCCGCAAGCCCACCGCGCCAATTCAGTCGGTAAACCCATGTTGGGCTGTCAGATTAAAATCGCCGGAGATGGTGAGATTTTATTAAAAGGGCCGCAAATCTTTAGCGGTTACTTTAGGGATAAAAAAGCTACCCAAGAGGCCATTGACCCCGAGGGATGGTTGCATACTGGTGATATTGGTCGTGTAGATGGGGATGGATTTTTATATATCACGGGTCGAAAAAAAGAATTTATTAAAACTTCCACGGGCAAAAAGATCTCCCCCCTACTCATTGAAAACCTCTGCAAACGCAACCATCTGATTAGTAATGTGCTAGTCTATGGCGAAAATAAGAGCTATTTAACCGCTCTAATTACACTCAATGCCATTGAACTACTGGCCTATGCTAAACAACACAATTTACACTATCAAAACGATGCTGAATTAACTCAACATCCACAAATTAAAACCCTATTGGCCGAAGTGATTGATGGAGTGAATCAACGAGTTTCAAGAACCGAACAGATAAAAAAATATCTCATATTAGAAAATGACTTTTCCATAGAAGGTAATGAAATTACACCGACCGGAAAAATCAAACGAAAAAATATCATCGAACAATATACTGCACGAATAGAATCAATGTATCAGACTTGATTCTAAGCAAATTTTCTCAAGTTCCACCATCCTGTAAATAGGTACGCTCATGCTAGACAAATCGCTTTTGACCAAAAAAAACTTTTTATTCGCCAATGTGGTCATTATGTCCATTGCCTTTTCCTGCTGGATGGTGCTATTAAATAATTTTGTGGTCGAAAAAGCCGCCTTTACTGGAGCCGAAATCGGGATATTGCAAAGCCTAAGAGAAGTCCCCGGCTTTTTATCCTTTGCCGCCGTGTTTTTACTTTTGCTAATGCGCGAACAAACCCTGGCTATGGTTTCTCTATGTTTATTAACTATTGGCGTAGCTCTAACCGGTTGGTTTCCCTTTGCTTATGGCCTATACGCCACCACGGTATTAATGTCGATTGGCTTTCATTACTTCGAAGCCATTAATCAATCCCTGCAATTACAATATTTAAATAAACAAGAAGCCCCTAAAGTCATGGGGCAATTAATCTCGGCTAAAAGTGCCGCAGCCTTGTTTAGTTATGCTTCGATTTGGGTATTTTTAAACCTAATGGGCCTAGAATTTAAAACCGTATATATGCTTGCTGGTGGCCTGGGATTTATTTTAGTTATCCTAGTCTGGCAAAACTTCCCCAAATTTGAGGAACATATTCCTCAACATAAAAAACTCATTCTGCGCAAACGTTATAGCCTGTTTTACCTACTAACCTTTTTCTCCGGCGCCCGACGGCAAATCTTTGTGGTATTTGCCGCCTTTATGATGGTGGAAAAATTTGGCTATGATGCCTCGGATATCGCGTTATTATTTATTCTTAACCATGCCTTAAACCTTTATATCGCTCCATTGATTGGGCGTTGGATAGGCAAAGTAGGCGAACGCAAAGCCCTGACTTTTGAATATATTGGACTCATCGTTGTATTTAGCGCCTATGCGGTGGTCGATAACGCGATCATTGCGGCGATATTGTATATTGTTGATCACCTATTTTTTGCCATGGCCATTGCAATTAAAACGTATTTCCAAAAAATTGCCGATCCGGCGGATATGGCATCCTCTGCGGGTGTGAGTTTTAGTATTAATCATATTGCGGCGGTGATTATACCCGCCGCTTTTGGGATTTTATGGTTATATGACCCGGCTCTGGTGTTTTTCGCGGGAGCATTTTTGGCGTTTATTTCCTTGATTCTGTCTCAGGGGGTGAGTTATCCCGAAGAGGAATTAGTGGAGCAAAAGCAGGAATCCTAGATATATTTCAAATTGTTCAACCTAAAAAACTCAGTTGACTTCGTAGCGAGGTTCACTGAAGCGCTTGAGATTAAGGATTTTATGGGTTATTTGGGTTTTATTCGTAGCCACCCTACGGGTGAAGCCTGGCCGGCCGCACCCAAATGTTCCAGAAAACCCTTAAGATTGAGTGCTTAAGGGAGCCACAGTAGATGGCAACTGAGTTTTTTAGGTTCAATAAATATATACGAGATAAAAAACAGCTGCTATGTTTATAGGCAACGATATTCAATTATTTATTTAGGAGGCATATCATGGAATCACCTACGCATAATATCAACAGCTTATTTGGACAACTCGGCTTAATTAATAGTGATCAAGCGATTAATGATTTTGTCGAACAACATAAACCGGTGCCCCATGATACTCCATTATATAAAGCTAAATTCTGGAGCGAGTCTCAAGCCGCCTTTTTACACGAAGCCATAGAAGAAGATGCGGATTGGGCGGAGATTGTGGACCATTTGGATGCTATGTTGCGATAAAGGCAATGGAAAATTGACAATTAAAAATGGAAAATGAAAGTCAAAACCAGTCCGTGACTAAAGAGGAGTACCTTCAAGAGGAAATTCATGGCGAAATTAAGCATGAGTATATCAATGATTATATTTATGCAATGACTGGTGCCAGCCGTCATCATAACCGCATATCAAGAAATGTTTTAGCGGTTTTAATACTCAATTAAAACAAGCTAACTCTCCTTGCGAAACGTTTCCCTCCGATATGAAAGTAAAAGTTAGGGGAGAAACTAGCCGTTAATGTGGTAGCGGGGTACCCTGACGAATGGCTAGGTCAACGACAGAAAGAAATGCCAGTTAGTGAGGCAGTGCTATTGTTCGAATAAAAGGGTTTGATTGAGAATCCGTTTGACTGAAAATATTCTCAAACACTCTGATCTTTAAATTGAATAATCTTACGTCGATCTTTTTTACTCGGGCGTTTAGTGGGAGCCGGTTGAGTGGAATAAAATGCTTTGCGCTCTGCTGTGCTTTTCTCTCGTGCTTGGATACTTTCTTCGGTTTCGGTATACAATTGTTGGGCAGTTGGTGCCGGGCCTCGTTTTTCAGACAAAGCCTCAATAACAACAGTCTGCTCAATGGACTCCTTTCGAATCCGAACGGTCTGTCCGATGGTTACGGTTCGACTCGGTTTCACTCGTGCATTATTCAGATGTACCTTGCCACCCTTAATGGCTTCGGTGGCCAAATTACGGGTTTTATAAAAACGGGCGGCCCATAACCATTTATCTAAGCGTACTTTATTTTCTTCATCTGCCATTACAGGTATATCCCAAAAGTATTGTCAATAAGGTAAATATTATAACAGGATTAAATAAATTGCTGTATTTAAGCACTATCAAGTCAAGTTTAAAAAAAACTAAATGAATTTTAACGAAATTATTGCAATTTGCTTTTGCAATTGCTAAAAAATAGGAGTATATTATCCGGTCTTTATCGTCCGAGCGGGCGCAATTAATAAGTTATAATAGTTATTTTAGAGGATTGAGAATACATGCCATCAGTTAAGGTTAAAGAAAACGAGCCATTTGATATTGCTCTTCGTCGTTTCAAGCGTTCATGTGAAAAAGCAGGCATTTTGTCTGAAGTTAGACGTCGTGAACATTATGAAAAGCCAACTGCAGTTCGTAAACGTAAATCAGCGGCTGCAGTGAAGCGTTGGCAGAAGAAACAATCTCGTGAGATTGGTCGTCGTAGACGCATGTATTAAAAATCTCGATTCTTTTGTGAACGAGACTTTTATAAAGTACTTCTGAGCGAGTACTGAAGTAATAAAATAAGCAATATCGCAGTTTAAACACGAATTAAAATCAGGTAATAATTGATGAGTCAGGAAATCAAAGCCCGCTTAACTCAGGACATGAAAGATGCCATGAAAAGTAAGCAAAAAGATCGCCTGGCGGTAATTCGTATGCTCTTGGCTGCAGTTAAACAGCGTGAAGTTGATGAGCGCATTGAAGTTGATGATGCCATATTGCTTACCATTTTGGATAAACAAGTCAAACAGCGTCGTGAATCTGCCAAGATTTATCACGAAGCTGGGCGTACCGAGTTAGCCGAACAGGAAGAAGCTGAAATAGCTGTGATTCAGGATTATCTTCCAACCGCATTAACTGAAGATGAAATTAATCAATTGATTGATTCGACAATTGAATCTTCGGGTGCTCAATCCATGCAGGATATGGGCAAAGTCATGGGTATTCTCAAGCCCCAGGTTCAGGGTAAAGCGGATATGGGACAAATCAGTCAGTTGATTAAAAAACGTTTGGCTGGTTAAGTTCTAAACTGCAACTCCCTGATCTGCCATAAGAATTGTTGCAAGGGTATTACTTTTTCTTAGAAAATTATTATGGCAGGTCAAATCCCCCGAGATTTTATCGACTCTTTACTCTCTCGCATTGATATTGTTGAGCTGATTGATAGTCGAGTCCCCCTTAAAAAGCGAGGCAGCAATTATCTCGCCTGTTGCCCCTTCCACGGTGAAAAAACACCTTCCTTTAATGTTAGTCCCAATGGTCAGTATTATCATTGTTTCGGTTGTGGCGTTAGTGGTGATGCGCTTGAGTTTTTAATTCAATACGAGCATTTGGACTTTGTCGATGCGGTTGACGAACTCGCCGATCGTCTAGGTATGGAAGTTCCACGGATTAAAGCTAAAGGAAATTTTGCAGATAAACAAAATAAGGCGTCCTTATTTGATTTAATGGAAAAGGCTAGTGGCTATTATGCACAACAGTTAAAAACTCAAATTGATGCACCAGTCAATGCGTATATTGAAAAGCGCGGTTTATCCGAACAAATTATCAAAGATTATGCCATCGGCTATAGTCCTGATAGTTGGGATAGTATTCTCAACCTTCTAAAAACCGAAACCAAAAGCCAAAACATGCTTTTAGATACCGGTTTAATTGTTCAGCCTGAGGATAAAAAACGCTTATACGATCGCTTCCGAGATCGGTTAATGTTTCCTATCCGAGACCGGCGGGGGCGTACTATCGGTTTTGGTGGACGCATATTAACCAACGATAAAAATCAAGCCAAATATCTTAACTCTCCTGAAACCCCTCTTTTTCATAAAGGCAGTGAATTATACGGCTTTTTTGAAATGAATCAGGCTTTGCGTAAAATCGAGCGGATTTTAGTTGTCGAAGGTTATATGGATGTTGTGGCATTAGCACAATTTGATTTGCGTTATGCGGTGGCTACCTTGGGAACAGCTACCACTCCAGCACATTTAGAAAAACTTTTCCGTGCTGCTCCAGAAGTGGTCTTTTGCTTTGATGGTGACCGTGCCGGACGTGATGCAGCCTGGAAAGCAATGGATAATTTACTTCCCTTGCTAAGACCCGGACAGCAAGGCAAATTTATGTTTATCGAAGAGGGTGAGGATCCGGATAGTCTCATTCGTCAAAAAGGTAAGGCTTATTTTGAAGAATGTATTAGCGACGCTCAAAATTTGTCCGACTTTTTCTATCAAACCTTATTAAATAAAGTTGATATTCATAGCTATGATGGTCGTTCTAAACTCATTGATTTAGCTAAACCGTATTTAAGCAAAATTCCGTCTGATAGTGCCTTTTATTTATTGATGAAAAATCAGCTGGCCGATCTGGCTGAAGTGACCACTACCGATCTGACTGGTATTTTAAAAGAACACAGGGCTGGGATATCTCAAGGTGCTTTTTCTGGGACAAGACCAGAAGCAAACATTGCTATTAAAAAAGCGAAGTTAAAAGGGGTATCACCTATTTGGAAAGCCGTTACCTATTTATTAAATTATCCCGAATTAGCCCTTTTGTCTGGTAATCCGGATTATTTTGCCAGCATGGAAGAGGATGGCATTAAAATATTTATACGCTTGCTTGATATTTTTCAGTACGATCCCAAAATTAACTTTGCCCGCTTACTAAGTATGTGGGACAACCCAAAAGAAGAAGATCAATTAAAGCAAATTATGCTAGAGCCGTTATTATTGGAAAACAAGGCGGCGATAGAAAAAGAGTATTTAGATTTTATCCAGTTGTTTGTACAAAGAAAACAACAATTGCGTATTGGACAATTGCAACGTATGGACAAACAACAGGGATTATCCGTTCGACAAAAGAAAGAATATTTACAATTAATTAGTAGAAAATAGAAAACACACCGTATATTGATATTACAACATCAGAAAACTATGTTATAATTACGAGTTCACTTTTGTTGGTATAGAATTTTTATTGGGAAGAAACATCTTGTCTATGGAAAAGCAGCAGTCTCAAGAATCTCAAATTAAGTTACTCATTGCTCGTGGTAAGGAACAAGGGTATTTGACTTATGCTGAAGTCAATGACCACCTACCAAATGATCTGGTTGAGCCCGAACAGATCGAAGATATTATTTCCATGATCAATGATATGGGCATAACTGTATACGAAGCCGCGCCCGATAATGATGATTTATTGGTTGCAGACACTAATACAGCGGATGAAGTTGCAGCAGAAGAAGCAGCTGCCGCATTGGCTTCCATAGAAACCGACTTAGGTCGGACTACTGATCCCGTACGGATGTATATGCGTGAAATGGGTTCGGTAGAACTTTTGACTCGTGAAGGTGAGATTGTTATCGCCAAGCGTATCGAAGAAGGTATGCGTCAAATGTATCTAGCCTTGGCGACTTACCCGGCAACAATTAATACGTTATTAGATAAGTTTGAAAAAATTGAAACCGGTGAGTTACGTATTACTGATATTTTATCTGGTTCGGGATTTGCTTTAACCGATGCAGATGTCGAAGCGAGTGAAGTGCCTGCTGCTGCCGATGATGATGCAGATGATAGCGAAAGCAATGATGGCCCAGATATGGAAATGGTTGAAGAACATTTCAATATTTTAAAAGACTTAAGAGAAAAATTAAATTGTAGCGAAGGTGAGTTTGAACCTGATAGCGCAGAATGTAAGTCGTTGCGGGAAGAATTAGCCGAAGAGTTTATGAAGCTCAAGCTGGCGCCAAAGCTTAATTTGCAATTGATTACGGATTTAAGAGACTTAATCGATATGATTCGTGATTATGAGCGAGTCATTTTAGAGATTTGTGTAGAACAAGCGCATATGCCACGTAAAGAGTTTGTCACTTCTTTCCCAGACAATGAAACCGATCTGACTTGGTTGGATAAACACATCGAACGTGATGCTCCTTATTCTGCCGTATTAGCTCAAAATTCTGATCGTATCCGTCGTGCTCAAGAACGCTTAGTGGCGGTTGAAAAAGATTGCCGTATGAGCATTGCAGGTCTGAAGAGCATTAATCGCCAAATGTCCATCGGTGAAGCAAAAGCACGCCGTGCTAAAAAAGAAATGGTTGAAGCCAATCTTCGTTTGGTTATTTCCATTGCGAAAAAATACACCAATCGCGGTTTACAATTCTTGGATCTTATCCAGGAAGGTAATATTGGTTTAATGAAAGCCGTAGATAAATTTGAATACCGTCGTGGTTACAAATTCTCTACCTATGCAACTTGGTGGATTCGTCAGGCAATTACTCGTTCTATTGCTGACCAAGCACGCACCATTCGTATTCCGGTACATATGATTGAGACCATTAACAAGCTTAATCGCGTATCACGTACTATTTTACAAGAAAAAGGTCGTGAAGCTACGCCAGATGAATTGGCTGATAAAATGGAAATGCCAGAAGATAAAGTTCGTCGGGTACTAAAGATTGCCAAAGAGCCAATTTCAATGGAAACGCCTATCGGTGATGATGATGATTCACATTTAGGCGACTTTATTGAAGATCAAAATATTCGCTCACCTTCTCAATCTGCGACTACCGAAGGACTTTCTGAAGCGACTCAGAATATTCTAGAAAGTTTGACTGCTAGAGAAGCGAAAGTATTAAGAATGCGTTTTGGTATTAATATGAATACTGACCATACTTTGGAAGAGGTGGGTAAGCAATTTGATGTTACCCGTGAACGTATTCGTCAAATTGAAGCGAAAGCCTTGCGTAAATTACGTCACCCTTCTCGTTCAGAAGTTCTACGAAGCTTTATGACAGAAGAATAAAAAAAGTTATTGGGTGGTTCACATTTAAATTTTAAATATGTATAATAGCCACCCTTAAACGTATTAGGGCCTGTAGCTCAGTTGGTTAGAGCATCCGACTCATAATCGGCAGGTCGAGTGTTCGAGTCACTCCAGGCCCACCATCTTAAAAGCCGTATATCAACTGATTACAGGGCTTTTTTTATGCCTTCAATAAAAGCCTAAAATTTCCGGTGCTACCATGGTGCTACTTTTTCCGTGAAGTAAAATTCTGGACATTCCTTTACCAAAACGAACGTTTCCGATTTTTATCCTGACTCTTTTTATAGCTCCCCAATTACCTCTATCAATTTCTCAGCAATCTACGCAAGATTGGGCTGAATTTCTTGTTTGTAGTTAAATTAATAAGTTTTTTTCAAAAAAAATCATTTTTTTAATAATTAGCTCTGAAAATTACCTAGACTACCTATGTAGTTTTACTTTAATCAACTAAACAATAGGAATTTTTATGGATATTACTTATTTAATTTTACTCGTAGCTTTACTAGGAATAGTTGGAATTTTCAGTTACATACGCAGGAATTTGAAAAAGGGAAAAGTCTTGATGGGAGGTGGATATGCAGCCATGGTTTTATCCTGCTTAACCGTTTTTCTCCTCCAAATATACAGCAACGAACCCAAAGAATTTGTAAATCTTTTATCAAATTTTTGCTTGGTTTTTGGGGCTTCCGTTGGGAGCAGCCTTTTTGTCCAAGGAATACTTATAACACCTCCCGGCTCTGAACAACAAACCTAGTTTTACATCCTACGATTGTTCAAACTGCTTTCTTGCTGTTTGGACAATTTCATTAAACTTTTTTGAGATTTCTTCCAAGGTTCTTGGAGTGGTCGTAAAGGTTGAAGTAAACATCCCTCTGCCTCCTTCCTGAATACTCACCGTAATCCAAGGAATATTGTCTTCCACTTCAACCGAGGCATGCATCGCTAAAGATTCAGTTTCTAAACTTTCAAAGGTTATGAAATCATTTTTGGTTTTTGGCTCCATTTATACAGGGGTTATTAATAAGCCATAATATCTTACTCTTGCTTTTTCCAAAAGCAAGAGTATTAAGAGGCTGAATTTCCGTGAAACATTCAGTTTCATAGATCTCTTCATCAATCTGAGACATTTTTCAATCTTCTATTTCAAAGGGTTAACGCGGAATTATACCCTCGCTACTGGAAGAAGCGACAGTCTCACCTTTCTTTTCTCTTTTTTCATCTTATGCGGACTGTTTCTGTGCCGTGGAATAGCGATAAGTGCGTGGGGCCACGTAAAGAATTATCTTTATCTGAAGTCCAACAAATCGAACAATACTTATTGTTGGAAAAATCCGGCCATGATCGGTGCCTGTTTATGTTGGCGATAGATTCCATGCTTCGTTGTAGTGATGTATTGAGGCTCAAGGTTGAGGATGTACGCCGTCTAGATGGAAGTATGCGTGAGACGTTTTTATGGAAACAAAAGAAAACAAAAAAAGGGGTGTATGCCAGCATTACTCTCGATACTCAAAAAGCTTGCCGGGAATGGATTTCTTTTAGTGGAAAATCTTTTGGGGATTTCCTGTTTACCAGAGGTAAGGGAAAACAGGCTCAACCCATATCTGCCGGATATTACCGAGACCTTATAAAATTATGGGTCGGTGCTATTGGACTGGATGAGAAGGAATACAGTACCCATTCATTGAGGCGAACCAAGCCTATTCTGCTCTACGATCATGACATTCTTTCTGTTGAAAACATCTCCCTATTGCTCGGCCATAAAGATACCAAAACAACCATGCACTATTTGGGATTATCCCGAAAAAATGCACTGGAAAAAGCCCGTGATTTTAATATTTTTTCGCGCAAAGTAAAAATACGGTCAGAATCAGTCCGCCAACCAACTTTTTCCAAGAAAGATTTGGATTACCTGGCTCAACAAGTCGCCCGATTATTGAAACACCGTTTTGACCCATAAACCATGGCAAATGCTTCCTCTTTCTGCCCGTATATTTTTTGATAACAAACCCAAAATAGGTATAACTGAAAATGAGTACTTACAGCCTAAATCATGACCACAAGCAAAGTCACCAACCAGAAACTAGATCAAACCTTGAAGCTGATTTTGGAACATATCAAGTTTCACAAAAAACGGTTCGATGGAATAGACCGAAAATCAGAAGAGATCAACCAACAGGTTCGGGAAGTGAGAGGGGATATCAAGGAACTGAAAAATACACGCCTGCCGTGGAACACGGAGCTTATCGCCGGAATTTTGGCCGCCAATGCCATTATTTCTATGATTACTTTGGGGTTACTTTCAACATTTGGAAGCAAAACTGCCGAAAATCCGTTCGTCGTAGCGTAAGTCATTCACTATCTCTATTGGGCGTTCTTGCCATGCTGGTGTTTAGCACCAGTACTATCTCAGCCGCTGAAAAGTTAGCTGGTGATATTTTTATCCATGTCGCGGGATATTCAGCCAACACTGGGGCGTTTCAGTTTAAGACCGAACCCAGTTCAGACACCATCAAAGTGTTTTATCGTAAGATAGATGACGGAGGGACTCATTCGAGTGCCTTAATCAGAAAAATTCCTCGCAAAGTGTTTTCCAGCCAATTACAGCGGGTGGGGGATGATGCTCGTTGGAAAATCGGAGCCGAAGCACTATCAAAAATAATCCAGAATAATGATCAGCGTTCTTCTTCATTGGGGAAGAGACCAGATGGAGAATCTGAACTCTTAAATTTGTCATTTTCAGATTTTCAGTTTGCCACTTGCGAAGGCAAAAGAGGTCTTAAAAAACTTCGTTGTCATGTTCAAGGTGGTGAGTTAGATGTGGAGCAATACCAAGAATTGGCTGCTGCTAATGAGCAGTATGATGCATTGGTTGCGGAAGGAAAAAGGCTTGATGAAGAATACGTTGCAATAACTCAGAGAGTTAAAACAAAGAAAAATGTCGTTACAGATCAGCAAAAGATTATAGAGGCCCAAAAAGAGAAGTTAGCCCGTTTGAAAAAATTAGAGGCTTGGGCCAAATCTCAGGTTGGTAAAAAAATAGATTAGTCACGATGCTGGATGTTTAATGCGCCCTGCATCTAGCATTTTTAATCTACAGGGTGTGGAGACTTAAAAATGAAAAAATATATATTTTTGTGTGCCTTGGTTATTGGATTTTGTGGAAATGTTCAAGCTGGATATGAAAAAGCTGGGGATACAGCGTATGTTTGTACTAAAAGAGGCCCCTGCCAAGTCTATGTTCATGTTAAATCAGGAGGTCGTGATAAAGTGGAGTTTATGAGATATTGCGACACAAGCTTTTTTGGGTACTATGATAAAGGGCAAATTGAATGGATTCCAGAAGAAAGTGTTGTCAAAAATTCTTCTAACTGTAACTAGCCAGTGTATCAACAAAGCCGTTTATCCTATGAGGTAAACGGCGATCATTTTGAGAGTCGCCTCATTATCAAACCAAATTGTCTTTAAATCTTTCGTTTCGGTATAGATACGGGTTAAATTTGCTAAAGTAGATAAAATGTTTATAATTAACAGATAATTATAAATAATGTCTTTTGGAAGTCCTCATAATTCCGTGTCATCTCCAGAAGCGATTTCACAAGCTGAGGAGCGTGAAAACTGTCTCAACCAGATTTCTTTAGAGTGCCAAGATCTTGGCATGGAAATCGAAGGGTGGCAATCTGCCTATGCTCAACTTTTTCCCCAACAAACCTTTACACCGACCCAATACAATCAATTGTCTACCAGTATCCACAATCGTTTTGGGACAATTTCTCTGGAAGAATTTCAGGGTATACTTGCCAGTCCGGAAGATGCTAAATCTATTCTAGGTTTCCTCAAAAAGGATTGTGAATTTCTGAATGTAGGGGAAACTGGAAAGCCTACTCAAAAGACTTCTGAATTAGTTGCCTCCAATACTATAAAGCGAGAAAGAAATTTTGAAATTGCTCAGGATGAAAAACGATTAGATAAAACCACTGTAGAACAGCAACAAACTATAGAAACACAAAAGGAGGAAATAGATCACCGCAGGGAAAAAGTCGTCAGTATCTTGGGAAAAGGCAATCTGGAGGAACTGGAAGCGAAGTTGGAGGATTCTTTAGGCAATGGTTTTGATGAGGAGGACTACAAACTGGGAAAAGAATTGATTGGAATGGCTCGTGTTAGATTGCAATCTCTGCTCACTTTGGCCGAAACCGAAGACGAACAAGGGATATTGCAAAATATCGTGCAGACATCAACTATAGACCTCTCTGGGGCAACACCTGACCGAATGTTTCGGGACACGGCTCAAAAGATTAATCAATCAACACTTTCTGAAGATATAAAGCAAGCAGCTTTGAATCGTTTGGGCGTGATAGCCACCGGGAGCCAATTGATAAATGTGCTGAAGGAAACCGTTACCGATCCCCGAACAGGGGAAACTCGCCCCAGATATGATAAAGAGCATCCTTTAGTTTATCGTAAGGGTGTAGAAGCTTATATTAATGAGACCGGTGTAAAAACGCTTCGGGTGGAATTAGCCAATGGCCGTGTTCGTGAAATACCCGTTACGACAGAAAATCCAACACAAATGCGAACGACGGCTAACTTATTAGCGATATATAGCAGACTGGAAGAAGCTGGAATCAGTCATTTTATGGGTGAGCCTTATAACATTGAAACGGATCTCTACCACCAAACAGATATTTCCCATACCTGGCATGTGTCTCAAACGATGGAGGCGCTATTAGGTGGAAATGCTGGATATAATGGCGAAATTATCTGGAAAGAACAATTGGATTTCTTGGTCTGGCAGGCACAATATTTTTCTGTAAAAGGGGATGCTTCTACCGGAGATTATGATATTAAAACAACTCAGGGAAATTTAAATAATCTAGGTATAAGACAAAAGAACGGGCAAATGAATTATGAGATTTTATCTGAGGCGGGAAGTTTTATGAGAGAGCAATATATGTCTGGCTCACCGGATTATTTTCTGCTCCAGAAACATTTGCATAAACTTTTTCCGAATCAAGTGTCTTTGACAGGGGAGAATTTGAATCAATCAATGATACCAGTAAACAAATAGTGTCTGCTATTGACCTATTAATTGGTATTAGTGGTAAATTAGGAATTGATAGCAGTTTTCAATAAAGTGAAATTGAATAGTTAGCTTCGATGGGGCAACCTTGAACGTTTTGATAAGCATGATTATTTGTAAAAATCTGAACTCGACCTGACAAAATGCTATACATAGTCTTGACGAAATCTGACACTTTGTCACACCAAGCAGCTATCTTCTATTTAAATTATTAAACGCCGAATTCGTCCCTTATGTGTAGATCTCATTTATGTGTAGTGTACAAATAGCAATAGCCTTTAAGACACCATTCCATTGTGTTTCTAGCCCATTTAAAACTAATTAACTTAACATAATTATACTGATATCCTGAATTTGTAATCCACCAATTCAGGAGATTATTATGAATTCTTTTGACCAATCAACCGCCAGGTTACTTATTAGTCCGTTAGCTCCTTATGCAGAAGCATACCGGCAATATTTTATTCAAGAATCCTATTCACCAGCAACTATTAAGACGTACTTTCATTGCATTGCTCATTTTGCTCACTGGATGACACAATCCAATATTGCTCTCCATTGTATAAACGAGACCACTGTCCAGGAGTTTATTTCTGGACATTTGCCCAACTGTACCTGTACAAATGCCTATCGTACAAAGGCCGATATACATGCGGCACTGGTTCATCTTATTAATCTTCTTACTGAGAAAGAAGTTTCAAATCCCCCACATAAAAAAATAACGCCAGTGGATGAAGAGCTACGAGCCTTTGATGAATATATGAATCATGTTAAAGGACTTGCCCCAAAAACACGTCGGGACTACCTTTGTATAACAAGACGATTACTTTCAGAACAATTTTTTGGAGGGCCTGTTATCATCTCAATAATTAAACCTGAAGATGTTCGTCAATTTATAAACAGGCAGAAACAACTATACACAACTTCTGCCAGTGCCAGTTTACTAATTTCTGCATTAAGGGGCTATTTTCGCTATCGTACAACGTGTGGTGATCAAGTTAACCATCTGATTGGAGTTGCCAACTATCCAGCTAACTGGCAACTATCTTCATTGCCTAAGGCACTCAGCAGTAAAGAAATTGAATATTTACTAAAAGCGCTTGATTATGATGGGCCATCAGCTCTAAGAACAAAAGCCATTGTTCACTGTGCTTTAGATTTAGGATTGAGAGGCGGTGAAATTGCTAACCTTGGGCTTGATGACATTAATTGGCAAGCTGGCACCATCATTCTAAAAAAAACCAAGAGTCTGCGTGAAGATATAATGCCTTTACCTGAGGCAACTGGTGCTGCACTTGCTGATTATCTAAGCTTTGAGCGACCCAAAACCAGAAAGAATCGTTCCGTTTTCGTGCATAGCACTGCACCACGAGAACAACCTGTTGCCACTGACCTTATACGATGCACAATACGTCAAGCATATGCACGTGCTGGATTACCATATACCCGTGCCCATTTATTAAGGCACACGATGGCCAATCGGTTGCTTGAAAAAGGCAGTTCTCTCAAAGAGGTTGCAGATGTTCTCCGACATCGTTCACTTAATACCACTATGATCTATGCCAAACTTGATAGCAGAAACTTGCTTGAAGTTGCATTACCATGGCCTGGGAGTAAATCATGAGTGCAGCCATAAAAATGCAAATTCATGCCGATAATTATCTGAATGAGCGCCATAGTCTGGGGTTTTCTTTAAGGGCTTCAGGTTATTCAATCAATAGTTTTGCTTATTATGTTGATACATTTAATTGTAAAAGGCCACTGACCGTTGAAGTTATGGCAACTTGGGCAAAACGAGATAAATCGAAGAGCAGTAACCCTTTAACCTGGGCTCGCCGATTAAAAAAACTGCGACCATTTGCACGCTACCTGCAGCAGTTTGAACCGGAAACTGAGGTGCCGGATAAATCTGTGTTTGGTAATGTCAATTATCGATTAGCACCTCATATTTATACTGAAGATGAGGTTTTAGATTTATTGACAGCGGCACAGCACCTCAAACCAAAAGGCGGTTTGCGAGCGGCGAACTATGAGACACTTTTTGGGCTTCTTGCATCCACCGGTCTTCGTATATCAGAAGCAATACATTTATTAAATAATGATGTTGACCTGAAGCAGGGTATGCTCACCATACGGAAAACAAAGTTTGCTAAATCTCGATTTGTTCCATTACATTCAACCACAACCAAAGCACTCAGAAAGTATTGTTCACTGCGCAATTTATACATTAAAGCATCTGAAGAATCATCATTCTTTATTGGTTCCCGTGGTCAATATTTGGGGCAACCATTAAGTTTAAGACAAGTTAACTATACATTCGCTAATCTACGCAATCAATTGAAATGGGTCAATCGAGGCAGCCATCATGCTCCACGGATTCACGACTTGAGACATACTTTTGTTGTTCGCCGTATATTACTCTGGCATGCTCAGGATATAGATATTGATCAGAAGATGTTATCACTAGCCACTTATGTGGGGCACTCAGCAGTGACCAACACATACTGGTATCTGAGTTGTGTGCCAGAACTGATGGCTTTAGCGGGTAATAAGTTTGAACTATTTGCTCAAAATCAGGAGAATGATTATGTCTGATCAAGCAACGCCAAATTTACTGTCATTTGCAACACTAGTTCAGTTATTTTTTACTGAGTATCTTATATCACAACGTGCTATGAGTCCCTGTACGATTGAATCATACCGAGACTCAATGTTGTTGTTTCTAGATTTTACGAACTCGCATATTAGAAAGTCCCCAACGGAATTAAGTCTGGGTGATATTAAACCGGATTTAATCCTGGCATTTCTAGACTATTTGGAGAAAGAGCGAAACAATGCAGTGCCCAGTCGTAACCTGAGATTAGCTGCATTGCGTGCATTTCTGAACTTTGCCAGTCGACGAGAGGTTTCTTATCTTCAAGATATCGAACAAGCTCTAAGTGTGCCTATGAAACGTTTTGAAGCCGCTATGCTTGATTATTTATCACGAGAAGAAATGATAGCAATACTTGGGGAGCCTGGTGAAACCTGGACTTCTAAGCGAGACCATTTACTATTAACCATGCTTTATAATACAGGAGCCCGTGTTTCGGAAATCATCAAAATCACAGTAGATGATGTGATCTTAGATAGCTCAGCCTTTGTACACTTGCATGGCAAAGGACGTAAAGAACGTGCAACACCTTTATGGAAAAGCACCGCTCGGGAAATCCGAGAATGGCTTCAACAGAATCCATTATTGAACTCTGATTCAGCATTATTACCTAATAGAAGTGGTCATGTGATGACACGCTTTAATGTCACTCAACGACTTAAAATTGCAGTTGATAAAGCAAGTAAGACGTACAAAGATCTCTCCAAAAAGAGAATATCACCACATACCATCAGGCATACAACAGCCATGCATCTGCTCCAATCGGGAGTGGCTTTCAGTGTCATAGCATTATGGCTGGGACATGAGAGCACGACAACTACTCATCGGTATGTTGAAGCCAATTTGGCCATGAAACAGGCAGCGCTTGATAAGTTACAGGAAACCTCTGTGAATATGAGACGGTATTCTGTTAAAGAGGATGAGCTTATGCAGTTTCTTCAAGCTCTTTAATTATGTGTAGGTTGCAGTTGGCCAATGACAGTCATGTCTGGGTCAACATGTGATCAGGAAAGAAAACTACACATAAATGAGAGCTACACATAAGGGACGTTATGTTAAGCTTAACATAACGTCCCA
>Ga0209475_10001649_pt1 | contig 26856 bp, 28 predicted proteins | sample tdDd471_FD_187128 | JGI IMG/M metagenome (GOLD analysis project Ga0209475, IMG submission 187128) | Marine sediment microbial communities from the Atlantic coast under amendment with organic carbon and nitrate - tdDd47.1 (SPAdes)... | ecosystem: Environmental > Aquatic > Marine > Coastal >... | reverse complement strand
TATCTTCATTGTCGATTTGATATTTTGAATAAGCCTCAACCCCCTGCTCTTCGTAGATGATGTGGCTTTCATCTAAATCAAACAATGCTCGAGAAGAGATCGCGACTACCAGTTTATCGCCTAGATTAGAGGACATTAAATTTCCTTAAAATCAATAAGTTTTGGGATTTATGCCAATATTATAACTATACTTCTAATATCTTAAGAGCATGCTCTAAGTGATTAATAGAATGACTTGTTATCAAAACCAGTATCTACATAATAAAACTTAATGCAAGAGTCCATTTCAACATTTCAAAAACCGCCCATTCGATATTCGCAGAAGTCGGTGCTCATTATTGAAGATTTTGCCGAATTTGCGCGCTCGCTACGAGGCATGATGACCACAATGGGCAGTAAAAAAATCCATTTGGTTTACAATGGTGAAGACGCCATTCAAGCTTGTAAAGAAAAAAAGTACGACATTATCTTGTCGGATTACAACCTCGGAGACTCCAAAGACGGTCAGCAGATTCTTGAAGAGCTCCACCATTTTAATCTGTTAAAAACGAATTCTGTCTTTATCATGATTACGGCTGAAAATACCACTGCGATGGTCATGGGGGCGCTGGAGTATCAGCCAGACAGTTACCTGACTAAGCCTTTTAACGGCAATCTCCTCAAATCCCGCTTAGACAAGGCCATCATTAAGAAAGATCTGCTTGCCCCAACCGCCAGATTGATGCGGAAAAAACAATGGGCCGAAGCGCTCGACCTGGCCGAACAGACGGCGAAAGAGAATCCAAAATATCGCATGGCATGTCTGCGCCATAAATACCAATGTCTGAAAGAACTCAGACGGTACGACGCCGCACTAGAACTCACCACTCAACTGGTGAACGAACGACCTATTCCGTGGGCTATGCTCGGCGTCGGTGAAATTTTTTATGCGAAAAAAGAGTTGCAACGAGCCACCGACTTATTTACCGATATGACCAAAGAATTTCCCATGGCGCTGGAAGGATACGACTGGCTAGCCAAAATCCAATACCAATTAGGACTGGTTGTTGAAGCACAACAAACCCTGTCGAAAGCCGTTGATAGGTCGCCAAAAGCTTTAAAACGTCAAAAGTTACTGGGTAAAATTGCCGAAGAAAATGAAGATATTCAAACCATGTCTAGCGCTTTCAGACAAGCGGTAAAGTTTGGTAAAAATTCAGCGTTTGCCAGCCCCGACGAGTTTATCAAACTAACCAAATCAATCGGAATGCAGCTCAAGGGAACGGAAGATGTCGACCGCAAAAAGCTACTCAATGAAGCTGAATCCGTATTTAATAAACTCAATAAGCGCTTTAAGGAAGACCCCAAAATCCAATTTCGCAGCGCAATTGCTCATGCAGATTTTAGCTCGATTACCGATGATAAAGATAATGTAGAAAAATATCTGAAAACAGCTAACCGACTTTATGATCGTATTGAAGAACACCTGGGTTCGGCAGAAAGTATTGAAATTAGTGAATCGCTGAAATATTTAGGACAGAATGAATTGGCTGAATGCATTTTAGAAGAGGCGGTTGAGCAATACTTTGATGACCCTAAATTTATTCAAAAAGCATCAAAACTCACAACCAATAAACACCTGATAGAAAATAGTAAGAAAGCAAATCAGTACAATAATAAAGCCATTCATTTTTTTAAGAATAAAGATTTCAACTTAGCTATTGATTTTTTTAAGAAAGCCTCAGAAATTGCCCCCAATAATGTTAATATAAACCTTAATCAGGTTCAGGCTTTACTTAAACGGTCACAGGCAAATAGCAGTAATAAAGAGGCTGACCTGAAATCGGCAGAACAGATTCTTGCCGGAATAACCAGATTAGGCCCTCAAGATGCACGGTTTACGCGTTATTCAGAACTAAACCGACTGACTCAACTCATGATTCAGAATCTCTAAGGCCCGGATAAGCATGACGAAACCAAACGATATTTTCAGTACCATTCTCGCTTCTACCGTGCATGATATGAAAAATTCACTCGGCATGATGCTAGACGCGCTCGACTCTATTTTATCAGAAACCCCTAAAACTAAAACCAACCCGCAATATGGCATTGTTCAGTACGAATCATCGAGAGTAAACAGCTCATTAATGCAATTGCTTGCGATTTACAAAATCGAAAATAATCAACTGCCATTTAACCCCGCTTATCATAGTGTCTACGATTTTCTCGAAGAACAAATCATGATTCATGAGCCGCTGCTAACGGCAAAAGGATTTTCATACTCTCTTGACGTTGAAGAAGAAGCGGAAGCGGCCTTTGATGACGTGCTGATATCCATGGTAGTATCCAATATTGTGGGTAACGCCATTCGATACGCGCACTCTAAAATTCTTGTTTCAGCCGAAATTACCGATACCTTGTGTATTACAATTTGTGACGATGGACCTGGATATCCTGCCCCCATGCTGGAATTAGTCGGCGACTATATGCTCGGCATCAATCAAAGCACGGGCTCTACTGGACTGGGATTATTTTTTGCGCATCAAGTAGCCAATTTACACGCGCATGGCGGAAAAACCGGCTGTATTGATTTGAAAAATGGTGGTCCGTTGGGTGGTGGTATTTTTCAAATCAAAATTCCTTAGAGATGGATTAATGCCATGAAATTGAATCGTTTTTTTAACCACGTTAGCTTTACCATAAAAGAAGAAGAATAATGAGTTCATACGCTACTATTTTTGGCATCATTGCGGTGCTTATCGTTTGTGTTGTTGTCATTGCATTTATCCAGAAAAAAGAGCAAGAGAAAGCCGCACTTCGACAAAAGATCGCCCAGTATCGATATCGCGCTAATCAGGCGCTGACCATTCTTTCAAATATTGCCTCACTCCCCGTCGGAACCGAAGCGCGACAAATTTTGATGCAATATGCTTTAGGCCATTATTTAGGGATTCAAAAATTAGCCCCGTCCGATCAAGTTAATAATAGAAATATTGAATCACTTAAGACTCAAGTTGAATCGCCGCAGTCGCCCGCTGACAATCAGAAGCTGGTCATTCCAAACGATATTCAGCAATTAAAGCAACAAATCAATAACCTTTCCAATCTGGCGAAATTTATTATGCGGCTGAGTAAGTCACCGGCGGTGACCCAGTCTTTAGTGCCGATAGCCGTGCAGAAAATCATGACTTTAATATCTGAATCAAAAATTTGTGCCTATATCCAAAATGGTAAAGAGTCGCTGAGCAAACATGAATACGTCCCGGCGCAGCGAAACTTTACGACTGCACAGCAAATGCTAGCTAAAGTAGCCAATAAAAATTCACGTTTACAGCAGTTAGAATCCGAATTACGTGAGTTAATCACCAGTACGCCGACTCAAGCGCTGAATACTCAGTTGTCACTGAACGAAGAAGAGCAAACATCGGAAACGGAAGAAGAAATTCCCGGTGAAACAGACGAGCTTTTTGGCCCGAAAAAGAAATGGTAGCGGCTTATATTTTTTAACTAGCGAGTATCAATTAAGCGCCTGGGTTATATCGCGATAGAGATTTTCATTTTCTTTGCTTAATTCCGCCAAGCTGCGGTGAGCTTCGACTACACGACGAAGAATTTGCTCTTCATTTTGTGCATTACTAACTAACTCTTTGAAATCACCGCCTTCCTGTCGATTCTTGTCATAGACAAGATCAAAGACCTGATCGAAACACACCCGTTTGATAATTTTATCTAACTCTCCTTTTTTAAGAAAAATGACGGGGCGATTTTCAGAAACTTTTTTAAACTCGATCGCAATTCTCGCCAAAAGCCCAAGGGCCGTACTATCTATAATGTCCGCTTCTTCCAAATCTATCACAATGGCGTCAAGATGACCTTTTGCAAATAACTGATCAATATGACCTTCCAGGCCGCCGCAGTGAGAATAACGAACGATTCCATTGAGTTTGATATATTCAATGCCTTCAACACTCGCCGCTAAAATTGAACCGCTCATTTTAATTATTCCTTACTGACTATAAAAATGGTTATATCATCTGGCATCTTGTTTTCCGGAAACTGCTTAACCGGTCGCATCAGGGAAGGAATATTGACTGGATTATCCCTGATATATTCGAGTAAAAACGACTCTTCAGTTGGCTTATTATCTTTAGATATGAGCTCCAACCAACCATCTGAGACCATTAATAACTTAAAATCGTTGCTGATAACAATCTCGTTGTTTTCAAAACTGGCCCAATCAAATAAACCAACCGGAAAGCCGCCATCAATCAACATTTCTGCCCTTCCCCGATTTGCAATTAATGGAGCAGGATATTGCCCTGCAACACAATAGGTTAGGCGTCGACTCTCAACATCGATAACAGCATAAAAAATGGTAATGTGTTTTCCCAGATTTGCGTTTATCAGCTCTTGGTTCAAATACTGCATAAACTCAGCCGGATTAATAATGGCCTCGTTTTCACCTAGCCGATACCGGCGTAGTGGCTGATTGATCAAACTCTTGAGCGTCATAGTAACAAAAGCAGCGGCAGCGCCGTGACCAGACACATCAGCGATATAAAATCCGATGTAACGCTCGGAAATCTGAAAATAATCGATAAAATCGCCACTGAGATTCAGCGAAGGAATGATGACGTGTTGAAAATGGTAGCCATTAATTGACGCGTCGGGTTCCGGTAAAAGCTGAAGTTGCGCTCTTCGTCCCGCATCCTTGTCTTGCTGTAGCAATTCGAGGTTTCGTTCCAGCTCGGTATTAGCTGACTCTAGCTCCTTGCGAAATGATTTATTCTGTTCTTCCAGCTCATGCCGCCGCAGCGCGTTAACAACCGCGTTCTCCAGTACCGCCATATCAGTTATCGGCTTGACAATATAATCGAGTGCACCGAGCCTGAGCGCTTCCACCACGTCATGAATTTGGCCAGCACCTGAAACAATGATAATTGGCGAATCAGGAGAGATTTTGGTCAGGGTTTTAAGGACTTCAAGACCGTCCATATCTGGCATGCGGAGGTCGCACAGGACCACATCAGGAGAAAATTCACAAAACAGCTCAACCCCTTGCTGGCCATCTCTGGCCTCAATGACCTGATAACCACTATCTTCAAGGTAAATGGCAATACTTTCTCTGACAAGTGGCTCATCGTCGATTACCAGGATTTTTTTCATTTCCCTCGAAGCAAACCGATCAGATAATACAGACTCCATGCACCCTCAACGACTGACGATATAATTATTAGAATTACTGAACGTTTATAGCATAACTTCAAATAATCACAAGATAATTGTTGTGTGTTTTTAATTGACGAGTAGGCGTTTATTTTCTAGTATGACTTGCGAATCAATAGTAAAACAATAATCGGCAGGAGGTACTTCATGTCTTCAGTAGATAAGGACTATGAAGAAAAACGAAACTTTATAAGAATGTTTGTAGATGCCCGAGTGACTATTACCGATCCCGAGACAGGTCAGACTTTTCATGGGGATAGCAAAAACTTAAGCGGTGATGGCGTTATGTTCATCACGGATCAAGAATTTATGGAAAATCAACTGCTTAATGTCGATATCCGTTCGGAACAGAGTAAATTAGCACCGCTTAAAGCTCAATTTGTCGTGAAACGAATAGAAAAGCTTGAGAATAACCAGTTTGAAGTTGGTGGAACTATCTCCAGCGTTCAATAAGCGATTAGTGATAATAAAAAAGCAGCCCTGGCTGCTTTTTGTTATTTGTTGTATTCGTTTCTATCAGCCTCAGAAGTCGCAGTCTTCTTCATCCTCTTCTTCACACTCTTCATCAAATGGAATTTCGCCGTCGAGCACCTTGTAACGTCTGTTTTGAAGGTAAACGTCTCGTATGAAGGCATATTCATCAATTACGTCTTCTAATTGCTCTTCCAGCGGTATTAATTCAGCGCGCCGGTCAATTAACTGCAGGATAGTCACTTCATAACGTGTAAGGTCATGGTTGATATGGTTGACCAGATCCGTTTCTCGATTCACAGGGTACGCGGCGGTATCTCGCAAAGTCGATGGGCCCAACAGCGGCAGCATGAGATAGGGCCCAGAAGATACCCCCCAAGCGCCTAATGTCTGGCCAAAATCTTCATCGTGCTTTTCCAGCCCCATTTCGCTGGCGGGGTCCCAGAACCCGGCAATACCGACGGTAGAATTAATCAACAACCGCCCCAGGTCGGAAAATGAATCTCCTACTTTACCCTGCAAAAGATTATTAAACATATTAGGGACGTCTTCAAGATTGGCAAAAAAATTGGAAACCCCCTGTTCAACAAGATCTGGAGTAACAGCCTGGTAACCGAGAGTGATAGGCTTTGCTACATAATCATCAGCAGCCTTATTAAATTTATAAACACCGCGATTCCACCCTTCCCAAGGATCATCCTTATTTGCCGACTGACTTGCGCATCCGGTCATAACAAGGGCTAATACCAATAAACTCAACTGTTTGAAGAACATTAATTTTTCCTTTCTGGCGGTATTAAGTACTTTTGACGATTATGACTTTTGACGTTATGTTATCAAAAAAAGGTCATTTCATGGGCGAGCATTTTATATAAAATTGTTCGAATCAGCTAGCGTGAATGTTGGAGACTATCATTGGATTTGTCAGTATCTATGGTCATAAAAAACTCCATGTTCCGCTAAGAACATGGAGTTTTGATCTAAACGAAAATAATTTAAACGGTTAATTATTTACCACCACATTTACCTTCGCCACATTTACCTTCTTTTTTGCCTTTTTTCTTATCGCCACACTTACCTTCGCCGCACTTACCTTCTTTTTTATCTTTTTTATCGCCGCACTTACCTTCACCGCACTTACCTTCTTTTTTATCTTTTTTATCGCCGCATTTACCTTCGCCGCACTTACCTTCTTTTTTATCTTTCTTGTCGCCGCACTTACCTTCGCCGCACTTACCTTCTTTTTTATCTTTCTTGTCGCCACATTTACCTTCATCACCGGCAACGGTCTGGATTTGGTCTGCTTTTGCTGCAAATGGGTTAGCATCCGCTGATACACCACCGCTAAATGCGAACATTAACAGTAACGATCCGACAAGTGCAGTAATTTTAGATAGTTTTTTCATGAGAGTTAGCTCCTAATTTTTAAAAGAAATCCACCCGATTTCCCATGGGTTACTCAGAGAGTCTGCATTTTACAAAATGTTACATCTGACACCAGCGGCGGGAAATAACTTGCCACTCAGACGCTTTTTATTATGATATTCGTCCTGGAGTCTGGAGATATCCTGCTATTGACTGTCACAGCAGTTGCTCACCACTCATCCATTCCTTTCACAAGGTGGACGAGTCAATACATCCACCGCTTAAAGATGCATCACGCGACTATTTTTTGCAATAAGAAAATGTGCTTTTAATCACAAAAAAAGCTCAAACTACCGCAAATTCAATTCAGGATATCGAAAATGCGGCGCAGGAAGGAAATGTCAGCCGATTGGCGATTATTGGCTTTGATTAAGCATCTCTCGCGCTTGCAGAATCTGTTGCTGAATAAAACCACGCGATTTGTCAGAAATAGACTCCAGTGAAGCCAGTTTTTGCCAGGCATCAATAGCATTTTGATAATCGGCATTTTTAAAATAGGTGAAGCCCAAAGTCAGCAAGCCGCCTTGATGGTCGGCGTCTAACGTCAGCGCTTGATTTAGCAGGTCCAGGGCTTGGCGATTCTCGTCGCTGTCGCTACCTGATGCGAGCAATTGCGCTGTCGCGACCAGCCAGTCAGGATTAGACTCTATTCGAATTGCACGCTGCCAACTCGCGAGCGCGGCATCGCGCATTTGGAGTTTAAAATAGGTTTCACCAAGCTCATACCATAAAGCACCATTTTCAGGGTTTTGATGCGCCGCAGTACGCAGGCCAAGAATCAAATCTTGCATTGAGATATCCATTGACTGGATTTCGCCACCATCCGTGAGAATCTTCGTTTTATTTACCACCGCTTTCCAGTCACTTTGTTTTGCAAAGCTGTCGAGACTGAAATAGAGAATCGGTGATGTCACCACAAAAATAAGGGGTAAGATCACCAGCGATTTGCTGCTGACTTTAAGAATCTGGTTTTCTGGGTGCGATTGACTTTCGAAAAGAACCGTATACACAATAAAAGCGGCACAAAAAAGCGACACTAAAACAATAACGATCAACAAACTAGTCATTAGTTACTTCACCTTTATTGCGGAAATACCAGACAAAAAATCCAATAAGACTAATCATTAAAAATATAAAGGGCCCCGCCCATAACATCGCGTTCGAAGGTGTAACTTCAGGTTGGTATAGTATAAATTCACCGTATCGCTGTTTCATAAAGTTGAGAATCTCTTCATCGCTTTCTCCGGCTTTGATTTTTTCATAAACAATCTGTTTTAGATCTTCCGCGACAATGGAATTTGAATCAGCGAGGTTCTGATTTTGACAAGTCGGACATCGAAGAATAGCAACTAACTGCTGGAATCGCTTTTCCTGGGCTATCGATTCAAACTCATAAACACTGACATTCGCTTCAAGTTGAAAACTCACAGCGATTAACAATAAAAATAACAACCGTTTCATTTAAAACCCCTGCTTGATCTTAGCAATTAGCGGCTCAAATTTTTTCACAAAAACATCAGGACTGACTACCCCTACATGACGGTAGCGGACTTTACCGTTTGGACCAATTAAAAAGGTCTCGGGAGCACCGTAAACGCCAAACTCGACCCCTAACCTACCATTCTCATCGAACAGTATTTTTTCGTAAGGATTACCCTGTGTTTGCAAAAAGTACAAAGCCTTATTTTTTTTGTCATTGTAATTCAGACCAACTATCTGCAAGTCTTTCTTTTTTGCATAGTCATTCCAATATGGGTGCTCTGTGTAACAAGCTGCACACCAACTAGCCCATACATTTAATAGACTGATTTTTCCTTTAAATAAATCGGGCGTATGAACGGTGTTCTGATCGATTAAATCAACCACTGAAAACTCGGGCACCGGACGATCAATTAATTGTGAAGGCAACTCACTCGATGTGTTGTTTAATGCCCAAATGAAAAATCCCAGAAAGCCAACAAATACCAACACCACGATGATGGCTTTCCATGGACTCGATGTTTGCGCCTCGTCAACTTGTCGAGTTTCAACGTCAGGCGTTAATTCTGACTTAGAAATACTGCTGTCGCTCACTAAGACTCTCCTAGTACGGGATTCTGGCTAGTCGAAGGGGTAAGTTTTTCTTGTTCATCTTCGACCAGGTCATTGACTTTGTTTACCGCAAATCTGCGGTCTAAAATGGCAATCACACCACCGATTCCCATAAACAACGCACCGAGCCATATCCAACGAATAAATGGTTTCACATAGATCCGGACAGCCCAAACATTACGCGTATTGTCTAATGGTTCACCGAGCGATACATACACATCTCGCCACAAGCTCGGGTCAATCGAAGCTTCGGTCATTATTTGCTTCCCAGCGAGGTAATAGCGCTTTTCCGGAGCGAGTGTCGCTATATGGCCGGATTGATCAAAGATATCAAAGCTGACGCGGGAAGCTTCATAATTTTCGCCTTTCACCCATTCAGATTTCAACATTTTAAATTCGTAGCCACCGACGCTGACGGATTTTCCGACAGCGACACGCAGGTCTTTTTCGACGCTGTGTAAACTCGATACGATCACCCCGACCAGCGTAACAGCCATGCCTAAATGAGCAATCACCATGCCTAGATTTGCTCGTGACAACTTATTGAATTTAGCACTTAATCCTGTTGCGTGACGAGTGGTCTGACTGAGGAAAAAGAAACTCGAAGATGCTATCCACAAGGATAAAAACAAACCCGATAATACCCAAAGATAAAAATCTCCTAGCATAAATGTCGCTGCCAGAGCTGCTGCAAAAGAAATGATGGCCAGCTTAATCAGGACACCTTTCAATCGGCTGAAATCGTGCTTTTTCCAATTTAACAAAGGTCCAATTCCAAGCAGCAAGAATAAAATAAACATTGGCCAGGGAAAGACGGCATTAAACCAGGGAGCGCCTACTGAAAGTTTACGCCCAAATGCTTCGGCAACCAGCGGGTAAATAGTGCCGTAAAACACGACAAAAGTGGCGGATACCAGCAGTATATTATTGAGCAACAGAAACATATCTTTAGAGAAAAAATTAAACTCGACTTTTTTGCGGATATTACCGGCGCGCGTCAAAAATAAAATAATGGATGCGCCTACCACAACACCTAAAAAGCTCAGGATAAAAACACCTCGCTCAGGGTCATTGGAAAACGCATGTACTGATGTAATCACGCCAGAGCGAATTAAAAAGGTACCAAAAAGACAGAGCGAAAATGTAATGAGCGACAAAGCTAACGTCCAGCCTTTAAATGAGTCGCGTTTATCAGTAACTGCTAGCGAATGGATCAGCGCGGTCCCTGCCAACCAGGGCATAAAGGATGCATTTTCAGAAGGGTCCCAAAACCACCAGCCCCCCCAGCCTAATTCGTAGTATGCCCACCAGCTGCCAAGTGCCATCCCTAATGTCAGACACACCCAGGCAGCTATCGCCCACGGCCGCGTGCGACGGGCCCAGGAGGCGTCCCAGCGACCTTCAATCAATGCTGCTATAGCAAACGCAAATGCAACGGCAAAACCCACATATCCCATATAAAGCATAGGAGGATGAACAATCATGGCAAAATCTTGCAGTAGCGGATTCAGATCCGCGCCGTCGATGGGAAAAAATGGCAGAGTGCGTTCAAATGGATTCGAAGTGAACAGCAAGAAAGAGATAAAGCCACAGCAGATAAATCCCATCACCGACAAAATACGGGTATAGCGCAATATCGGAAAGTGCTGTGTCTTTAAGGCGACCACAAACATCCAACTGGACAAGGTCAAAACCCAAAGCAAAAACGAGCCTTCATGGCCGCCCCATAAGGCCGTTAACTTATAAGCTAAAGGCAGCATAGAATTTGAGTGTTTGGCGACATAAGTGACAGTGAAGTCATCGATGTAAAACGCGTATTCAAGGCACAAAAACGCGCCAAATAAACTCGCAAACACCAGATAAGTTAACGGTTTTGCAGAAAAAACCAGACTTCGAGTGCCGATAAATGTGCCGAGCATCGGAAATATTGCCAATGAAATCGACATGAAAAAAGCGAGTATTAGCAGGTATTGACCCAGTTCCGCTTGCATAAATTACCCTTCTCTTTTGACTGGGTGACCTGCACGCTCTAGCGCGTCAAGTACCTCAGGGGCTTTATATTCTTCGTCGTGTTTTGCCAGTACTTCGCTTGCGACAAACAAACCTTCGTTATTGACACGGCCAAGTGCGACTATACCCTGCCCTTCTCGAAACAAATCGGGTAAAACACGGTCATAGGACACCTGAATGTCCTTGGCATTATCGGTAACAACAAATCGCGTCTCTAATACCGAATCCGCGCGGTCGACATTTTCGACAGTTCCCATTTTCACCAGGCCGCCTATTCGTATAATTTTGTCTAGTGGCGCTTTGCCTTCAGCGATTTCTGTCGGCGTGTAAAAGAGATTCATTTTTTGTTCGCTGGCGTACAGCACCAATCCAACCGCAATCGCCACAGCGAATACGCCGCCGATAATGGCCAGCAATCGTTTTTGTCTGTGGGGTTTCATTGCCATGTTCAGTTACCTCTAATGGTCTAATGTAAGATTAAAATCAGAAATTGCTATTCGCACTAGTTATTGCGCATCTGTTCGCGCCGGGCAATTTGTCGATAATATCGACTCAGTTTGGCTTTGGACCGTTCAACGCCTTTGCGCGCAATGATTAAATGGCCGATCAAAGAAGCCAGTACAATGCCGTAACACAGCCAAATGTAAAAGCCGTGGCCACCCATTTCGATAAATTCGGCAAACGATTCAAAGTGCAACATCTTATTTTGACTCCAATATCTGGCTGTCTGTCGTAATGTCCTGGTCTTTTGGAGACCTCTCACCAACACTCAATAATGCTTTAACCCATTTGGCCTGCTTTTCTCTCAAAAGTATTTCAGCCCTGACCTTATGCATCAACGCTGTCAGAAAATAGAATTTAAAGGCGAAAATCATCGTTAGCAAGGGAATGAGCATGCTGGTTTCCATTGAAGGCTTCTCAAACTTGCTTAACGTAGCCCCTTGGTGAAGCGTGTTCCACCATTCTACCGAAAAATGAATGATAGGAATGTTAACCAGACCCACTAGCGCAAGTACGGCAGCAGCTTTATCCGCCGACTTTTTATCATCAAATGCACTATGGAGTGCCATAAATCCAAGATAAAGGAACAACAAAATAAGTTCGGAGGTTAAGCGTGCATCCCAAACCCAATAGGTTCCCCAGGTTGGACGTCCCCAGATAGCGCCAGTTAACAGTGCGAGTGCCGTGAACATCGCACCAATTGAAGCGCAACTCACCGACACCACATGGGCCATTTTTATCCGCCAAATCAGTCCAATGGCGCCTGCAAGTGCCATAATGACATACACCATCATAGACATATAAGCCGATGGCACATGGATATACATGATACGAACCGTATTGCCTTGTTGGTAATCCGCTGGCGAGAATAGCAAGCCAAGCGTCAGTCCTACCAGGAATAACAGTAGCGAAATTCCGCCGAACCAGGGCAGTAATTTTCTCGATATTTCATAAAACCATTTCGGCGAGGCTAATTGATAAAACCAGGTCCACATAGTCAGTTCCAACTTCTAATCAATCGAAATTCTCATCGCCGCCGCAGCGGCATATGGTGCAAAAACACCACTCAATATCAAAGCTGCTCCAAGCACCGCAAGTTGACCAACAAATGGTCTACCTACCGACGCGGCTTCAACCGTCGAAGCGCCAAAAATAAGTACAGGTATAAAAAGGGGTAATACTAACAAAGTTAGCAGGACTCCGCCGTTTCTTAAGCCCAAAGTGAGGCTCATTCCAATGGCGCCAATAAAACAAAGGCTTGGAGTACCTAATAGTAATGCCAGCATGGCAACCCAATTGGCTTCAGCGCTCAAATTGAGTAATACGCCGATAACAGGGGCAATTAATACCAGTGGCAAACCTGTCACAACCCAGTTGGCGATCGCTTTAGCTGCCACTATAGAATACCCTGAAACACCACTTAACAACAGCTGTTCAAGGCTGCCGTCATCAAAGTCAGCTTGATAAAAAGCGTGCAAAGAAAGCAACAGACTCAAAAGCGCAGCCACCCAGATCACACCGGGCGCTATAAACGCTAATTGAATGGGCTCTGGTGTGACCGCTAGAGGAAACATGGTGGTCACCATCACAAAGAAGGCTAAGGGGTATATAAATTCCGACTGGCTGCGCATCACAACAGATAATTCGCGTTTAATCAGGCTTAGCAATACACTCATGAAAGTGTCAACTCCGTTAAACCGTTGATCCCGGAAATGGGCTGATGGGAGGTGATTAATAAAATACCACCGTTTTCCAGATGAATATTGCAGGCATTTTCCAACCAGGCCTGGCCGTGTATATCTAGCGCAACCATGGGTTCGTCCAGGATCCACAATGGCACAGGTTCAGAAATGATTCGTGATAGCGCGACTCGTCGTTTTTGACCTGCAGACATTCGCGCGACATATTCATCGTGATAAGCGCCAATTCCTAGCTGTTCCAGCGCGTTGACAACCAGCTCGGCATTGGGCTGAAATCTCAATTCACGATAAAAATTCAAGTTTTGCTCGGCGGTCAGTTTTGGTTTGAGCCCGAGCGCATGACCAAGATACAACATATCCTGATAAAAACGGCTCGACTTATCAAAAATGGAATGCTGATTCCAGTTTACTTCGCCTTCGTGACTATTGCACAGGCCACATATGGCCCGCAATAGCGTTGTTTTCCCGGCGCCATTTGCACCGCGGATCTGGACACTTTGACCCGCCGTCAATGTTAAATTAACTGGTTCAAAAATCGGCAGCTCAGAACGGCTGACCGTTAAATTGTGTATTTCTAGTCGATTATTTCTATTATATTCGGCGCTAGTTACAGCCACATCACTTCCCCATATCAGGTACACTTTCAGGATTCAAGCGAGTACCTCGAAACTGCGGCTATACTATATCAAAGGCTTTCTTATTACCATTGATACAGGACAATAATGTGCGAATTCCAACTCTAGAAAGTGACCTGAGTCAACTGAAAAGTGCGGGGCTAGATCCGAAAGTCCTGGCACTTATAGAAAAGCTTGCGGCTCAACCACTTTTAATTCAAAAACTGAATATCAGTGGTCGCGCAGGATTAACGTTAAGCCCCGATAAATCCAACTTGTTGAGTCAAGTTCAACTACCGTTAAAAACGGCTGATCGCCTGTCGTTTTTGACTCAAACTTCTGCGAATGTGACTTTAACAACAAAAAATAATCTGTTTAGTTTACTCGTAACACCACGACCAACCCTGCCATCGAACCCCCCAAATCAGCCTTCAGTGGAGTTACTTTTTAAACAGGCTAAACTGATACAAAACTCAATATTACGCTTGACGCAGCTCGTTCAAATGCCAACCCAATACAAGAGTTCAAGCGTTGACACTCGTCAGGGTGCCATAGCTAAAACAGTGACGCCAAATCAATCGGCTTCACCTGCCCCAATAACGTCAACAAATCAGCCAGAAATTAAACAAGCCGTCAGTGATTTGCTTAAAAGCCGACCGACCATTCAGCCCGCCCTTTCAGAATCGTTGACGGCATTTTTTGGCAACAGCAAATCCCTTTTGAAAAGTTTTAATACACAGATGAGCAGTAGATTGCAGGGTCAAAATACTGTTTTAAAGACCCCAGCAATAACCGAATTAGTCACTAAGCTGCAAAACTTCTCGCCAAATGCTTCTAACGTCAAAGCGCTCAGCTCATTACTCACTTCCATCGAACAACTGCGTAGCCTGATAGATTTTTCCGCGAACAATCGCCAGCTGAGCGTGGCGAGGCGGCTCCAATCGAGTGGTAATTTTTTTGAATCGAAATTAAAGAGTGATGTTTCAGCTAATAAGACATTGCCAGCACCGTCAAACTTCAAAGTGGTTACGGACACTAGTCAAAATTTGACCTTTACCCCGGAAACGAAGCCAACCCAATATCAAGCATCTAACAAGAGCGGCGAAGGCAAAAATAATCAGACGCCAAACCCTGCAGATATTAAACAACTTGGATTACAAATTCGCCAAGCTATCAGGGCGATACTCGCGCAATTAAACCAGCCTGACTCAGCTTCACTGAATAATCTCAAACTACTCAGTCAACTTGTCCAACATTCATCATTTCAACAGGCTCTGCAAACTCCGCCGACGCAAGCGGAACCAATTCCGCCTGTTACTCATTCTGTGACATCTGATGGCGACGAATTGACTAGCCCTGCCAAATTATTATTTCAAAACAAAGTGCTACAAAAGTTACCTTGGCAATCCCTGATAAATACCCAAGGCCGCACTCTCAATCTGAGCAAAGATATGGATTTCAGTTTACTGAATACGCAGCGGCAACTACTGGGCGAGATGCTCAGCGATATCAACACGATGCTAAATAAAATTGAAACCAACCAGTTGTTAAGTTTGAGAAATGAAAGCAGCCTGTTAGCACAATACCTGATTGAGTTACCTATTTATCGAGCAGGTTCAGTTGATTCATTTGAAATCATGTTTGAAGGTCACCAGAAAGACAAAGACCGTGGCTCTAACAAAGTTTGGACCGTTACCATTCGTTTCGACCTGGAACCTTTAGGCCCAATGTTTGCGCGCGTAAAATTGAAAGGAGAAAGAATCTCTACCCATTTTTTTGCTGAAGACCTAAATACCGCTAAACTACTTAACCAACACCTGTCCCACTTAGAACAGTCTCTCTTCTCGGCAGGCGTTGATATCGATGAAATCAAAGGGCTGCAAGGCATAATTCCCGACACTCTCATGCTAAATGATGAGCAAACCATTGATGTACGAGTTTAATGACAGGGATTATCGTATGAAAAAACATCAAGCCGGGAAAAATAAGGCAGCCGCACTAAAATACGACGGTGAAAATGCACCTAAACTCGTCGCGAAAGGAAGTGGACAGCTTGCTGAGAAAATTATCGAGCAAGCACGGATGCACGATGTCCATATTCATAATGATCCAATGCTGATTGAAGTATTGAGTAAACTCGAACTCGGCGACGAGATCCCTCGACCACTCTATCTAGCGGTGGCCAAAATTATTGCTTTTGCTTATTTTCTGCAAGGAAAGCACCCCGATTATCAACCGCAGGAAAATGACGACGACCTTCCACAACCCTTAAGGCTCTCACCGATGAATCAAACCGACTCAAAAGACGGTAAAATTAACGATAGAAGAATTGAGTAGTAGTGCTATTTAACCGTCTATAATTAAACAGAAATAAGCAAACCCATTACAAACTACAATAACTGGATAACGATTCGACCATAGTCATGCCCGCTCAAACACTAAAACAACAGAAAGTCTCACAGATAAAAGCACTTAGGCGGATGCTTGCGGTTACTATCTTTGGCGTTGCATCTTTACTCGTCTGGCAAGCGATTACCTTAAGTCGGACTCAACTTGATTATCAGAATAAGCTGATGAGATCCGTGAGCGAGCAAGTTCTAAAAGAACTCAGTCAGATACTGACAACCCAAAAACTCAAACTTGCCCTATTTCACAGCGATAATGTGGACAACTTTAATGCCCAGTACGACGCACCAAACGCTGTTACTGAAAAAATATACCAGTCACAGCTGGCGCAAATAAAATCTGAATTTCCCTCCAGCCGGTTGTATACCTTGATCGCTACGGACGGCACTAATTTACTCGAGCATATTACCGGGAAATTTCTTCCAGATTGTCGTGAAGAAGTTATCGAAACCGCAAAAACTGGTAAACAACAACGGCTATTTTTACACCGGAGTCAAACGTCAAGCCACTATGACCTGATTTTACCGCGAGATTCTGAAAATAAAGATAGCGGTTATTTTTTTGTTGCGTTTAACATCGAAAACATCGCCAGACTGCTAAAAAAGTATCAACTACCTTATCAGCAGTTGTTTTTATTGCGCAATGACAAAGCGGGTTTTATCGAGTTGTCTTCGGAAGATGATATGCGCTATGTCAGTACCCAACTGTTAGATACCGATACATTAAGTGATTTTCAATTTTCACTCGCAATACCTGACACTCGCTGGAGCTTTGCGATTCGGCTAGAACCGGAAACGCAAACAAATTTGCTTTTCCAGGCACTCTGGCAATCCTTCACCACCTGGTCAATCGTGACGCTGTTACTGTACTTGGCATTCCGCATAATTCAGCGCAATCTTGAATTAAAATTTCATTCACAAAAACAGCTTGCTGAGAGTCGTCAAAGGGCAGAAACCATTATCAACTCAGTAAACGAAGCGGTATTTTCTATCAATAAACAACATCAAATCACTTTCGCCAATCATCGGGCATGTGTTTTGACCGGAAAAAATGCCCGAGAACTCGTCGGTACGAATCTTAGTGATGTCTGTTTACTTTATTATCATAGCGATAAAGCACAAAAAAATGTTACTGAGCTGATTGCTACGCTCGATAAGGATAATTTTCCAGAACAAGCCAATTTGATGCTCAAATTAGAAAACGCCAACGACTTACCGGTTGCGGTCAGAATTGCCAGCATTGAAAACCAGGAAAACGAGCTTGTCGGATATACCATTACCATTGAGGATCTTTCGACCGCTGTCGAATTGTCAAAACGACTCATCTACCATGAAAACAAAGACAGCCTCACCGGCCTTGACAATCGACGGCAACTGGAAAAGAAAATTAGCGAGTTACTCAACAAGGAAAACGATCTCAACAGTCAATTAAATGCGGCGGTTGTATTGATCGACCTGGATAAATTTCAGCTTTTAAATACAGCCCATGGATTTGAAGCGGGTGATGAATTTTTAAAAAGGATTGCCATTTTATTGCGTAACACCATCGATAATCCACACTGTCTCAGTCGACTTAGCTCCGATGAATTTGTGGTAGTGCTAAATAACGTTTCAGATGAAACGCTGGCGAATATTTGTGAAGAAATTAAGCTGGCTATGCGTAATTTTGAGTTCGCCTGGAAAAACGAAATAATGACCAGTAGCGTTTGTCTAGGCATTGTCAAGCTGGATAATAACTTCGCCTCGATTAACGACGTTCTTGCAGCCGCCGACCACGCCAGTCGGCTTGCAAAGTCAAAAGGAAATAATATTACCCAATTTTATCAGACTGATGATCCAGAGATTAAAAAGCACGCAGAAGATATTCTCCGCTACAGTGATCTGAAAAAAGCAATCAGCGAAGAACGTTTTGTGCTTTACCGTCAAGCAATCCATTCGATAGAGAGCGGCGATACCAAAGTGAAAAAGTTTGAATTGCTTTTAAGAATGCTTGACGAGGCGCAAAATATTGTTTCTCCTTATTTTTTTCTTCCTGTTGCAGAAAAATATGGATTGATGGCAAAGATTGATCGCTGGGTTATACATCACACTTTTAGTTATCTTAGTGCGCTTGGAGATAAGGACACAGCGCATTACAATATTAATATTTCAAGCCGCACACTCAGTGAAAAGTATTCTATCCAGTTTGTTGAACAACTTTTTGAAGAATATCCGATCTCCCCTCAGCGCATTAATTTCGAAATAACTGAAACCTCCGCAATTTCTTATCTGGACAACGCATTGGCGTTTATGCACGCCATGAAATCCCGAGGCTGTACATTTTCACTAGATGATTTTGGTACCGGCCTGGCGTCATTTGACTACTTAAAAAAACTGCCTATCGATTATCTTAAAATTGATGGCGTATTTGTAAAAGATATTCAGGCGAACGCCAATGATTTTGCTTTTCTGCAGGCAATACAAAAAATATCCCATCAGATGGGTATTAAAACCGTCGCCGAGTTCGTAGAAAATGACATTATCTTCAATATGTTAAAAGACATCGGTATTGATTATGCGCAAGGCTACGCTATTCATAAACCCGAACCCTGGTATTCAAAAACTAAAGCTGCTGAATAATGACAATGGACAATCTCTTACAAGCACATGAGGCGATATCCTCTATCTTTGTAGTGCTTAAAAGTTTAAAATAAGTGTTGGATGAACGGAAGTATTCTGCTAAATACTCAGGATCAAGGGAAATGTTAAATCAACAGCAGAACGCGATGAAAAGTGATCGCGTTTTTTACAAAACTAACGGCTGGTTTTTTGCGACTCGAGAAGGATTGGACATGGGCCCTTTCCCCTCTCGCCGCTCGGCAGAGTTTGAAATACGCTACTATCTTCAAAGTATGAAGAAACTATCCAAAGCCAGTTAATTACTACTTACAAAAAAGGTTGGACAATGCCAACCTTTTAACACGCTCTGCTACAGGCACTAAATGGAATCTAGCGCCTGACGAATATCTTCGATTAAATCCTCGACATCTTCAATACCTGCTGAAAGCCTGACCAGATTATCAGCGATACCCAGCTTCTTTCTGATATCTTTTGGTACCGATGCATGCGTCATTATGGCAGGATGGTTCACGAGACTTTCAACACCACCTAAGCTTTCTGCGAGCGCAAATATTTTCAGATTTTGCATAAATTGACTAGCCGCTTTTTCACCGCCTTTGACCAGGATTGAGATCATGCCGCCATAACCGGACATTTGTTCATTCGCCAAGTCAAATTGAGGGTGTTCAGGCAACCCTGGGAAATACACAGCTTCGATTTTAGGGTGTGCAGTTAACCATTGAGCAATGCGAATACCGCTTTTATTGTGTTGCTTCATCCGTAGCGCCAGCGTCTTCAAACCACGCAAAGCCAGATAACTGTCGAAAGGACCGGCGATCGCGCCAATAGAATTTTGTAAAAATGCCATTTGCTCAGCTAAAGCTGCATTGTCTCCGACCACGGCTACACCGCCAACCATATCAGAATGACCATTGATATATTTGGTCGCCGAATGCATAACGATATCAAAGCCATATTCTAGCGGGCGTTGATTATAAGGCGTCGCAAAAGTGTTGTCCGCTACCGCGATAAGGCCATGCTCTTTCGCAATTGCCGCTACCGCTTTCAAATCTACCAGCTTCAACATCGGGTTGGTGGGCGTCTCAACCCAAATCATTCTTGTATTGGGTTTAATCGCAGCTTTGAGTTTCTCTATGTCAGTTAAATCAACAAAATCAAATTCTACCCCAGAAGAGCGTTTTCGAACCTTATCAAATAACCGGAAGGTACCACCATAAAGATCATCCATGGCAATAACATGGTCACCACTGTCGACCAGTTCCAGAATTGTCGAAGTCGCCGCCATTCCGGACGCAAATGCAAATCCTCGTGTTCCGCCTTCTAAACTGGCAATGCAGCGCTCATAAGCAAACCGCGTGGGGTTTTGCGAACGCGAATACTCATAACCCTGATGATCGCCTGGCGCCGCCTGCACGTAAGTAGAAGTCTGGTAGATTGGTGGCATCACCGCTCCGGTCGAAGGATCGGGACTTTGTCCGCCATGAATGGCCAAACTACTGAATTTTAACTTTCGCTCTTCACTCATATTTATATCTCGAATGTGTCAATTAACTTAATTAGCTAAATTAATATCTAAAGGATGTTGATTTAATCAATAAATCCTTGCTCTCTCATCCACTCATTATTATAAAGTTTCGAAAGGTAACGATTGCCAGTATCACATATAAGTGTAACGACCGTTTTAGGCTCGGTTTGTTGCAAACAATAGTCTAATGCGGCGCGTAAAAGAACTCCAGTCGATGATCCTGCCATCAATCCCTCTTTGAGTAAGAGTTCGCGAGCGGTCAACATTGCCGACTTGTCAGATACCGAAAATGCATGGTCAATCAAATCCAGATCACAAATACTTGGAACGAAATCTTCACCGATCCCTTCGACTAACCACTTACCCGCTTTGGGTGCGACACCAGTGTGATGTAAGGGTGCTAAGATAGAGCCGACCGGATCTGCTAGCACTATTTCGATAGCCGGATTTTGAGTTTTTAGAAAGCCGCCTACGCCTGAAAGCGTTCCACCTGAACCAACACCACACACGAATGCATCGACTTTACCCTCGGTCTGCTGCCAAATTTCCGGCCCTGTATTCTTAAAATGAGCCTCGACGTTAGCCGGATTTCCAAATTGATTAACGAAAAACGCCCCGCGCTGCTCCGCGATGGTTGCTGCTAGATCCTGGTAATATTCTGGATGACCTTTCTCAACGTCCGAGCGCGTTCGAATAACTTCTGCGCCCATGGCTTTTAAATTATATTCTTTTTCGGCACTCATTTTATCGGGTAACACGATAACCAGAGGGTATCCTTTTTGGGCTGCGACCAACGCCAGGCCTAACCCTGTGTTACCAGCCGTTGCTTCAACAATTGTCTGGCCTGGTTTTAACTTGCCGTCACGTTCAGCGGTTTCAATCATATTTAGCGCAATTCTGTCTTTAATTGAGCCAGTTGGGTTGTTTAGCTCCAATTTACCCAATAGTCGACAACATCCGGTATCCAGATGATTAAGTTCAACCATGGCAGTATTGCCGATCATTTCTAATACATTTGAGTAAAGACCACCACTCTCGCTAGCCAAAATCAACTCTCCAAGTCTATTGGGCACTGCCCACAATTAAAAAACTCGCGTACTGTACCACATTTGATTATATGACCCTATAGCCAAAGGCAAAGGTCACGATAGTCTGAATTTTGCCTTTCTGACCTCGCCACAAGCCGTTAACGTTGAATTCTTATCCATTAAGCGGAATATGGGTTGTTAATTTGCTCTATTGCACTATTATTATGAATAAATATTGATATAAGCCTTTGAATTAAAACTTTATTTAGACGTTATTGCGAAGTGGCGGCCTTGGTAGTATTGACCTTGGAACAATTAACCTTGGAACAATTAACCTTGGAACAATTAACCTTGGAACAATTAACCTTGGAACAATTGACCTTGGAAGTATATCTAGTCTATCAAAGCTAGAGAGCATCAACCCGAGGGTAGCGCTTCAATAGAGAACCAGACGTTCGCATGAATTAAAAAATTGTGTCAATTAGTGATAAGTCGATTGCATTCTGTCAAAGATAAGATAAAGTTCTCAAATAAAGGATATAGTGCTATTCCATCTTATAAATTATTAACAATAACAGCGTGAAAACTATCAATAAATCACTTTCATTCAGGGCTCAACTAACACTTATGATGATTGCCATCGTAGCGATCATTTTAACCCTGGTCAGTGCATTTTTCTTTTTTGGTGTTAATAAAGATATTGAGAGCAAGCTAATCGATGACGCACGTAAAAATGCCATTATCCTCGCTGGCCAATACCGCTTTAAGGAAAGTATTGTCAATACTGATGATAATCAGGCGAGTCGATTAGTCTATGAATTAAACAGTCAGGCATCTGTACAAGAAGCGGCCATTTACCTCGCCAATGGTAGCCTGCTCGGGTACTACCATCGCACGCCCGGTCTTGCCGTCCCGGAAATCGATCTTAAACGCAACCTAATTCTGACCGACTCTGAACTTATGCTTGTGAGTCCGATTCGAATGCGAGGTGAATTAATCGGCTATCTTTATATTAAGCACGATATCGACGAGCTATTTGCTTCTGAAAACCAGAATTATATTTTTATTGGCGCTGTTTTTGCGTTTAGCTTATTACTCGCAATATTACTCGCTGGTTTTTTCCAAAAAGTACTCACTTACCCGATTAGACGAATGGTTCGTCATATCAATACTATTTATAAATCGAATAACTTTGAAAAAAGACTGAAACCGATTCGTGATGACGAACTAGGACGACTGACTTCAGAATTTAATCAAATGCTCGATGCGGTTCAGGAGCGAGAAAATGAGCTAACGATGCAAAGTAAACAGCTCAAACGACTGGTAGAGGTACGGACCGAACAGCTTTACCAGAAAGCCCATTTTGACTCTCTAACGGGGCTGCCTAATCGTTACCTTCTGGTGGACAGATTGCATCAAGCTATTTCAAAGTCAGCCCGCAGCAAAGCCCACTTGGCGCTGTTGTTCCTGGATCTCGACCGTTTTAAAATTATTAATGACAATCTTGGTCATCAGAATGGCGATATGTTGCTTAAAGAAGTCGCCAAGCGGCTGTCTAAACTGGCCCGCGATGGCGATACAGTCGCGCGTCTCGGCGGTGATGAGTTTGTATTTTTACTGGAAAACCTGACTGAACCTAAAGACGCCGCGCGCACAGCCAGGCGGATCATCGATAGTTTTAAAACGCCCTTTCAATTACAAGAACACATTCTCCACGTTTCTACCAGTATCGGAATCAGTATCTACCCAGACGATGGCCTAGACGACAAAATTTTGCTTAAAAACGCCGACATTAGTATGTATCACGCTAAAGAGAAAGGTCCCGGGCATTACAGTTTCTACAGCAAAGAAATGAATGAGTCATCTCTGGAAAGGTTAGCAATTGAAAGTAACCTTAGAAACGCCATCGAGAATGAAGAATTCACATTGATGTATCAACCACAGATGCGTCTAAAAGATGATCAATTTAAAAACGTAGAAGCATTACTCCGCTGGACTAATCCCGCTCTCGGCAATATTTCGCCAGCGGTCTTTATTCCAATTGCCGAAGAAACCGGTATGGTTAACCACATCGATTTATGGGTAATATCCGAGGTATGTAAGCAGTTAAGGCAATGGAAAGATGAAGGACTAGACGATATAACCGTCGCGGTGAACGTTTCGGCCGGTCATTTAATTAGTGATACCTTGCTCGAACACTTAAAAACGTCAATCCTGTTAAACCAGATCGATGCAAGTAAGCTGGAAATAGAAATCACAGAAGCAGTGTTTGTCGAACACACGGAACGCACAGTCGAAACGTTAGAAGCCATCAAACGTCTGGGTGCACGAATTGCAATCGATGACTTTGGAACAGGCTATTCATCTTTACAATATATTCAGGATTTTCCGGCGGACACACTCAAATTAGATGGCATGTTCATTCGTAATCTAGCTGAAAAGGAATCAAGTCAGGGGATCGTTCGCTCAACCATTATTCTTGCCCATTCCCTTGGTTTGGAAATCGTCTCAGAATGTGTAGAAGACGAATTTCAACTAGAGTTTCTGCGCAAACATCAATGTGACCTGGTACAGGGATTTATGCTTTCGAAACCACTTCGCCCGCAACAAGTAGTGCTTTTAACACGCCAACACAACACTGCTAACACGCCAACATAACACCACAGCTTAACGGACTCTTTCCATCACCCTTGAGACAAACAGGAGTTACCAGGGTAATTCTTGGCCGTTTGAGTGCCAAAAGCTGCCTGAATTGTCGAGATTAAGCTCATCAATTCGCTCGCTTAACCTCTCAGCCGCTAATGAAGGAGAAATTTCTCCGCTATAATTCACCATTTCAGTCTTAACATAGCCAGGGTGCAATAATGCCACCGCTATCCCTTTTGGCTTCAAATCAATTGCCAGTGATTTGCCCGCAGCGTTTAAAGCAGTCTTCGACATACGATAGCCGTAGGTCCCGCCTGATGAATTATCCTCGATCGAGCCCATTCGGCTGGTAATCATCGCAATTTTCGACCCGCTCATCAGGTTTGGCAGAAGGGTTTCAACCACACGCAATGGTGCCACTGCGTTGACTTCAAATTGTGACATGATTTGCGCATAATCCAGAGTATCCAAAGACATGCTTCTCAAAATTCCTGCATTATTAATCAATAGATCGACAACGCGACCATTGAGTGATTCGCGCAGTTTTTCAATGTCTTCAGGCTTGGCTAGATCAATTCCATCAATGATCTCAACCGCCAAGGCATTGAGTTGTTCAGACGACTGGCGACATACGCCTATCACCCGATCGCCACGGTCGGCATAGATTTTACTCAATGCCAATCCGATTCCGCGATTGGCACCTGTAATCAGTACTGTACTCGCCATTTCGCCACTCTCCTGTTAAATCGATTCAATCGTTGAAATTAGTGGTGATGACCGCCAACCCCGTGCGCATGCCCATGAGCAATTTCTTCACCTGTCGCATCTCTGACGTCAACAACTTCAACGTCAAAAGTGAGTGTCTTGCCCGCAAATGGATGATTGAAATCAACAGTGACCATAAATTTTCCAACTTTTAAGACGGTCACCTGGCGTCTTCCCTTTTCAGTGTGAACAACACCAATCATTCCCTTTTTCCATTTTTTTGCGCCCTGTAAGTGTTTTACAGGAATCCGCTGTTCTGAGTCAGGTCGCCTCTCACCATAAGCTTCTTCTGGGGCTAAAGTCACAGAAAATTTCTCGCCCGCCGGCTTTCCTTCGAGAGCTTTTTCCAGGCCGTTGATTAGATTATTGTGACCGTGAAGATACGCCATAGGCACTTTTTCATCGGAAGCTTCTAACATTTTGGCGTTGTCATCTTTTAATTGATATTTAAACTGTACAACTTTATCTTTTTCTATTTTCATGAATTGTCACTTACGCTAAAACGAATGCCGCATTATACCGACATTCGTCTCATTTGCGGACACATTAGTGTCCGAATTCCCGAAAAGCGGACACTTTAATTTGCGCTCCCTTTAATCGATACGAAATAAAATCTATATTTTTCAATAACATATCTTAAATAGGATAATTGGCATGCCGGTTGCAAAACTTAAGTTAGTCATAAAATAAATTTTGCGTTAGTTAGAGACACGGATTATGAATCGTATCAAAATAGTTAAGGAAAGAGTGTGTTTGGCGATTTTGGCATTGGGTATATCGCTGGCAGCCTTACATGAGCTAGGCTGCCAATCCGCGAACGGCCAAATCGCTAAAGATGTTGCTGACAAATCAGTCCAAATAGTGAAAAGCTAACCTTGTCACAAGTTTATCAGCCAGACCACAATTTACTGGCGCTGGCAGCTGTCGATGCTCTATTATTCTTCTAATGGAAGCTTTTATTAGCAGTTGAGGAGTATATCGATGGCTGTCCTGGTTCAATTAATCGACGGAAATGTCCTGAATAAGTTCGAAATTACCGAAAAAGGTCTGACTATTGGCCGCTCAATTCAGAATGATATTTTTCTCGACGACCCATCGGTGAGCCAAACTCATGCCAAAGTTGAATTAAAAGAGCTTAAAGACGGCGCTCACATCTGTTTTATTCACGATCTGAAAAGCACCAATCACACCTTTGTCAATAATAACCCAGTGGACACACTGCCGCTGACGGATCAGGACCTTATAAACATTGGTACCCAATGCTTTAAATTTATCGACGAGGAAAATGAAAAATTAGCTCAAACTAAAGCCTTCAAGAAAAGCTGGATCCCCGGCATGTTTTACCTGGAGGACTAGGCGGCGTTGGTCTGAAACTTTAATGCCAGTTCTTTATCCACCAATTGCGCGAGTATGAGTGACATAAACGCCATTCCTGCGCCCGCATAAAAAACCAATGACGGACTAATAAGCCAGATCAAACCAAAGGCTGCCGGTATCACCACCGCAGCAATATGATTAATGGTAAAACTTACACCTGCAGAAGAAGCAATATCTGCCGGGTCGGCTATCTTTTGAAAAAAGGTCTTTATAGCGATAGCCATGGCGAAAAAAATATGATCGATCACATAAAGTCCAGCCGCAATCTGCGCATTTTCGACAAGCCCATATCCGATAAATACCAAAATGAGCCCGACATACTCAATGGTTAGTGCGCGCCTTTCCCCGACTCGCCCGATCCAATGTCCAATTTTGGGCGCCAGATACCAATTCAACGAGTGATTTACCATATAGAGCAAGGCAATATCAGAAGCGGAATAATTGAATTTTTCAACCATCATGAAACCGGCGAAT
>Ga0209475_10001648_pt1 | contig 26870 bp, 15 predicted proteins | sample tdDd471_FD_187128 | JGI IMG/M metagenome (GOLD analysis project Ga0209475, IMG submission 187128) | Marine sediment microbial communities from the Atlantic coast under amendment with organic carbon and nitrate - tdDd47.1 (SPAdes)... | ecosystem: Environmental > Aquatic > Marine > Coastal >... | reverse complement strand
TGAATGTGAATATCCGAGTTCTTGAAAAGCTGCGGATCAATGCCCAGATTCTCCGCGCGGCTACGGACGTACATCAAAGCCGCCTTGGCGGATTCCTGCATCACATCGCCCAGCTTACCGGTAATGGTCAGGTTACCTTTGCCCGGCACCACCAGGGTTTCGATTTCCAGGGTGTCGCCGCCAAATTCAGTCCAGGCCAGGCCGTTGGCCACGCCGATAAGGTCGCTGCCTTCCCGCTCGGTTTCCCGGAATTTCTCGATACCCAGATGGGTGCGAACCTGTTTGGGGGTAATCCGGAACCCTTTTTTGCCGTTTTTCTTTTCAAGGATGGCAACGGCGATTTTGCGGAAAATGGTGGCAATGTTGCGCTCTAAAGAACGCACGCCCGCTTCCCGGGTGTAGGAACGGATAATGGCGCGGATGGCGTTTTCCGTAAACTCCACCTTGTGATCCTCCAGACCGTTTTCTTTGGTCTGCTTGGGAATCAGGTAGCGTTTGGCGATTTCGAGTTTTTCATCTTCGGTGTAGCCGTGCAGCTCGATGATTTCCATACGATCCTGCAACGGAGCCGGAATGCCCTGCAAATAGTTTGCCGTGGTCAGGAACATCACCTTGGAAAGATCATAATCCACATCAAGGAAGTGATCGTTAAAGGAGTTGTTCTGCTCCGGATCAAGGGCCTCAAGCAGCGCCGAAGCCGGGTCGCCCCGGAAGTCGCTGGAAAGTTTGTCGATTTCGTCCAGCAAAAAGACGGGGTTCACGGAACCGGCCTTTTTCATGTGCTGGATAATTTTACCCGGCAGAGCGCCGATGTAGGTACGACGGTGACCGCGCACCTCGGCCTCGTCCCGCACGCCGCCAAGGCTCATGCGCACAAAGTCGCGGCCCGTAGCGCCGGCAATGGAGCGGGCGATAGAGGTTTTACCCACACCCGGAGGCCCCACAAAGCACAGAATCGGGCCTTTGAGGTTGCCGGAAAGCATCTTCACCGCCAAAAACTCAAGAATACGTTCCTTGACCTTTTGCAGGCCATAGTGGTCTGCCTCAAGGGTGTCTTTGGCTTTGGTGATATCGTTGTTTTCCGCGGTTTCCTTTTGCCAGGGAATGGAAAGTATCCAGTCAAGGTAGTTGCGACTTACCGCAGCTTCCGCCGACATGGGGCTCATCATTTTCAGGCGTTTCATTTCCCGCTGGGATTTTTCTTTTGCCTCTTCAGACAAGCCCACGGATTCGATTTTTTCCTCGATTTCCTTCAGCTCGTTGCGGTACTCGTCTTCAAGACCGCCCACATCAGGAGTTCGGGGAGGCTCCGCAGTGCTGCCGGAATCGGCTTTCTCACCGGAGCGGCGCTTGCCCGCGCCCTTGAGCTTGCGCTCCATCTGGAATACTTCGATCTCGGCCTTGATAAGACCAAGCACCTTTTTCAGACGCTCGGTGGCGTCGATGGTTTCCAGCAGAGCCTGCTTGTCTTCCAGCTTGAAGTTGACGGTAACCGCCAGCAGATCCGCAAGCTGTCCCGGATGCTTCGCCGCCTTGACGGGTTTGAGCAGTTCCCGGGGAATCTTTTTCACATAGTCGAGATAGTTCTCGAAGGTGGCGTAGACCTGACGCCGCAGGCTGTCGATCTCGTCACTGGGCTCAAAGGATTCTTCCACCAGTTCAATCCGAGCTACGAATTTGTCGGTGACATCCTCAAAATCCACCAGGGAGGCACGCCCTTTGCCTTCGATCAGCACCCGGACGGTGCCATCGGGCAGGCGCAGAAGCTGCACGATACGACCGACGGTTCCCATGGTAAAAATATCCTTGGGAGTCGGGTCGTTCAGACGCGCATCCTTTTGCGCAACCAGCCATAACAGCCGGTCTTTGTTTTGGGCTTCTTCAAGGGCCTTGATAGACCGTTCGCGGCCCACAAACAGTGGAACCATCATTTGGGGAAAAACCACTACGTCCCGCAGCGGTATTACCGGAAGTGTCTTAGAGTTGGTACTCGCCATGTTGTAACCTCACAGATCAGGCAGACTCACGCTTACTGGCGACAGTAACCGCATCGCGTTTGCGCCGCACCACATCCTCGTCGATGACCACCTCTTCGATATCGGGATGAGATGGGACATCGTACATGATATCAATCATGATGTTTTCAAGGATCGACCGAAGACCCCGGGCGCCGGACTTGCGTTCAATGGCTTCCATTGCCACTTCGCTAAGGGCCTCATCTGTGAATGTAAGCTGTACCTCGTCCATGTCAAGCAGGGTTTGATATTGCTTGATAAGGGCGTTCTTTGGTTTTACCAGAATTTCCACCAGGGCATCCTGCGACAATTCGTGCAGGGTGGCCAGGATGGGAATACGACCTACAAACTCGGGAATAAGCCCGAATTTCAACAGATCACCGGTTTCACAACTGGACAGAATTTCACCGATGGGCTTGTCGATGACGCCTTGAATTTCTGCGCCAAATCCCATGGTTTTGCGCCCGATGCGCTGCTCGATAAGTTTTTCAAGCCCGCTGAAGGCGCCACCCAGGATAAACAGAATATTGGAGGTGTCGATCTGGATGAACTCCTGCTGCGGATGCTTGCGGCCGCCCTTGGGCGGCAGATTGGCCACCGTGCCTTCGAGAATCTTCAACAGCGCCTGCTGCACGCCCTCACCGGAAACATCCCGGGTAATGGAGGGGCTGTCGGCCTTGCGGGCGATCTTGTCGATTTCATCGATATACACAATGCCCAGCTGGGCGCGTTCTATGTCGTATTCCGCCGCCTGCAACAGGCCCAGCAGAATGTTTTCAACGTCTTCACCAACATACCCGGCTTCGGTCAGGGTTGTGGCGTCGGCAATGGTAAAGGGCACATCAAGAAACTTGGCAAGGGTCTGGGCCAGCAGGGTTTTACCGGTACCCGTGGGACCGATCAGCAGAATGTTGCTTTTACCCAGTTCGATGGACTCCTTGTCCCCTTCCTTCAGGCTGTTGATGCGCTTGAAATGATTGTACACCGCCACCGAAAGAATTTTCTTGGCCCAATCCTGATCAATAACGTACTGATCCAAAAACTCTTTGATTTCAAGGGGTTTGGGCAGACTTACATGACTTGACACCTGACCCCGGGATTTTTCCTCGGCAATGATCTCGTTGCATAACAGCACGCATTCATTACAGATATAGGCATTTGGCCCGGCAATCAGTTTTTTAACTTCCCGCTGCGACTTCCCGCAAAACGAACATCTCAATTCCTGCATTGGGTCTCCACTTTCAACCGAAGAACCACCCTGCTCAGGTGGCGTCGGGTCTGCGCTCTAACACCTGGTCGATAAGGCCGTACTCCTTGGACATGACGGCGTCAAGATAAAAATCCCGCTCCATGTCCACAGCCAGTTTATCCCGGTCCGCGCCGGTATGATGGGCCAGAATGTCGGTGAGCTTGCCTTTGAGTTTCAGCATCTCGCGGGTCTGAATTTCCATATCCGTGGCCTGCCCCTGGAACCCGCCCCAGGGCTGGTGGATCATGATGCGGGCATGGGGCAATGCAAAACGTTTGCCCGTAGCGCCGGCGGCCATTAACACCGCGCCCATGCTGGCGGCCTGTCCCACGCAGTAGGTACAGACATCAGCCTTGATGTACTGCATGGTGTCGTATATGGCGAGCCCGTCGGTGACCACGCCACCGGGGGAATTTACATACATGTGAATGTCGCGGTCCGGATCTTCGCTCTCCAAAAACAGCAACTGCGCCACCACCAGAGATGCCAACGTGGCGTCAATGGGCTGACCGATAAGGATGATCCGATCCTTCAGCAGACGGGAAAAAATGTCATACGCCCGCTCTCCGCGGTGCGACTGCTCTATGACAATAGGTACGAGGCTCATGCATGATCCTTTCTGTGAAAAAAAGTCGACCGGACCCCACTACGGATCCGTTTTGACTATCGTATATTATTGTGTGCTGAATTCCCATAGTGTCAAGGTTATAGTACATCTATAGCAGGCCTTATGACAAGATTTTCTTCCGGATTAGCGAAAAATGTCCATAAAAACACTGGTGTATACTAATTTATTGTACGTTTTTTCCGTGTATTCCGCTTTTTTTGCTTTACATTCAAAATTTTTTGAGTAAAAAGGTATACCCTAATGGGAACAGGCTTACAATATTAAGTAGACCATAAGAGAGGTTTGTCATGGCAGCTAAGCGACATTACCTGACGAAAAAGCAATTGGCTGAACTGCGCAAGTTGCTGGAGCAGCGCCTGGAAGAACTGGGTGACCGCAACCGGGAAGTTTTCAGCGACCTGACTAAAAAAGAAATTGAAGTCAAGGCTGACGAACTGGATCAGGCCAACGATGAAACCAACCGGATGCTCAATTTCCGCATTCACGACCGGGAACAGAAGCTCATCCGCAAGTTCCGGAAGACGCTGGAAAGACTCGACTCCGGGGATTACGGGTACTGTGAATCCTGCGACGAACCCATCGGCTTTGAGCGCCTCAAGGCCCGGCCCGTGGCGGATCTTTGCATTGAATGCAAAAAAGAGTACGAAGCCCGGGAAAAGCGGGAACGCGACATGTCCCGCCTGACCGGTCTGTAAGAGCAGCCAAACGCTCCCCCGGGGAGTTGCGATACACATCGCCTGATGTTCCATTTTCATTTACCCCACCCGAATGATGTCTTTAATTTTCATCACGGGTGGGTTTTATATTTGGTGGTGTACACCCTTCTTTCCCTGCCGGTTGTGGCGCTGCTGCCGCCCCGGTGGCGAAAATACTGGTTTGCCACCAGCGGCGGCCTGATACTTGCCGCCATTTTCACCCTGCCGGTGGCCTTCTGGATTCTGGTAACCCTGGTTATTATCCACCAGCTTCCCCGTCTTCTGTACTATAGCGGAGCCGTCACCCCCTGGAAACCCGGCTTTCGGGCCATAACCGCCTGGGGATTCTTATGCATCTTTCTGGGACTGTACTACCTGCTGGACAGCCCGGAGGTGGATTTTATGTATATTGCCCACTGGTCCGGTATTGCCTACGGCCTTCCCCGGGCCGTGGACTATGTGGCAGCCCGCATGGAGGGACGGCTTACGGACACCGGGTTCTGGGGTCTGTTAAGCTACATGCTCTATATCCCGGCCCTGTTTCAGGGCCCCATTGCCCGCAGCGACGATTTTCTGGAAGGCGAAACCTTCCGGGTAACCCTTCGGGCCATTCCCAACAGCCTGTGGCTGATGTTCTTTGGCTGGGTGAAGTATTCCGCCGCCATCATGATTTTTCAGGTGCACCCGGCGGGCTTTTTGCATCCCGGTGTGACTCCGGCGGGCACCTGGTTCGATGTGACCTTTAACCTGTTCATTACCCCGCTTTCGGGCTATCTGTTTTTTGCCGCCTACACCGATGCGGCCCGGGCCATGAGCGCACTGCTGGGCAAGGAACTGCCGGAAAACTTCCGCAATCCCTTTTTCACCGTGTCCTTTCGCCGCTTCTGGCGTGACTACCACATCAGCCTCACATCCTGGTTGCGGGACTTTATCTACATTCCCCAGGGCGGCAACCGCCGCCGCGCCGCCATCAACGGTCTGGCGGTGTTTATCTTTATCGGACTGTGGCACAAGCCGGTGATGGCTTTTGTGATTTGGGGTTCAACCCAGTGGCTGGCGGTGTATATCGAACAGCAGCTGGTAAATCTGCGCAAACGCAACCGCCGCTTTGATGAACTACTGAGCCTGCGCTCCTTTGGCGTCGCCACCTTCCCGCTGCGGCTGGCCATCTTCTGGACGGTCCACGCCTTCAGCTGGTCCTTTTTCTATGGCGGCTACGACGGCGCCATCAGCACCCTTGCTAAAATACTACAGTTTTCGTGATTTCCCGATTAGTTTGACGTGAATTGTTTTTAAAACAAAAGTGAAGCCGTTCATTCTGCCACGGTAGGGGGGAACCGGGGACTCTAAAACAAACGGCTTCAATTCTCCAGTGTAAGTAGGGCCTGCCATTTGTCAAGATTCTACAGCTAAAAATATGTTTAAAGATGGCGGCTTTTTTATATCACAGGAGCATATTTGACCTGTCTGTAAAATATAAGTATAATAAAGTATTGGATAAATGAACCACATTACCTAAGGTGCAGCCATGCGACACTCACTGCTTTTTATTTTTATTTTTATTTTTGCAGTTACCGGAACAATCGCCGCCTGCAACGAAACCTCATCCTTTGGAACGACACCCGGTGCCGATGGGGACATAACGGATGTCAGCGAAACCGACACCGCACCCCCGGACTGCAGCGAAACCCCGGTATCCTGCAACGATGACGCGGACTGCGATGCCTGCGATGGCGACGGCTGGCAATGCTGCGAAGGCTACTGCGCCAAAGAGTGCATCACACCCGACGGCGACGAGGAAAAAGATATCGAGTACAACTGTCCCGCCACGGGCCAGCCCTGCTCCTCCTGGCAGGACTGCTACCTGATCTGCCCTGTGGATGATCAGCAGTATGTGTGCGAAGACGGCGTCTGCGCGTATCAGGGAGCCACCGACGGCGACGAGGACCTGCCGGATGCGGAGCCGGAAATCCCTGAAGACACCGAACCCGAGGCAGAGCCGGACCCGGAACCGGAGATTGACAACGATCCTTTGATTGACCAGGACGACGAATGCTACACCGGCCTGGCCAACCGCCAGCCGGTGCTGGAGCCCATCGAAGGTGTGGAAGCAAGGGCCGGAGAAACCGTGCGCATACCCATTGTGGCCAGCGACCCGGACCCCTGCGATGTCCTGTCATATATCTGCAACCAATGCCCCACAGGCGCCGCCATCGACACCAACCTGAGTCCCCCGGAATTTATATGGGAGATTCCTGCAAACTTTGGTCCCCAAATTGTGCTGGCGTCCATTCAGGTGATCGACTCCGGCACACCGCCATGGAGCGCCTATACCACGGTGCAGATTGCCGTGCTGCCGGATGACACTAATCATCCGCCGGAAATTCCCGATATCGCGGACCGTGAACTGCTGGTGGGCGACCGGCTGGAATACAGCTTTACGGTATCCGACCCCGAAGGCGATCCCCTGACTCTCACTCCGGTGGACCTGCCGGACTGGGCCACCATGAACCTTGGAGCCAACAATCTGGTGCAGGTGAGCATTAATGCATCGTCGTTAAGCAATCCCCGCCAGGCAACCCTGAGCTTTACGGTGTCTGACAATCACAACAACAGCAGCGATGGCAGCGCGGCGGTGGCGGTGCATCCCCGCAACCAGGCCGATGACTGCAACCGGGCCCTGCACCTGCATCATGGGGACCGCTACTACGGCAGCAATGCGGACCGCAGCCAGGATTCCACCGCCCGTCCTCCCTGCGTGGAATATCCCGCCACGGGCCCGGACATGTTCTTTGCGGTGGAACAACCGGGCAACTCCGGCCTGCGCATCCGGGTGGAAGCCCTTGATCAGACCCATGATCCGGTGCTAAGCATCTGGTCTGCGGGCTGCGCCGCATGTGTCACCGGTGACGACATTCATACCGCCGGTGAATACGAGGAGCTTGCACTCACCCCCCTGACCGGCGGTGACGGTGCTGAACGTATCGTGGTGGTGGATTCTTACGACGCCAATGCCGCGGGTCCCTTTATGCTGGTGGTGAGTCCGGATACGCAGGAAATTACCGGTGGCGATCTGTGCACTGCCTGCGAGAATCAGTACGGCTGCGGCTATGAAGCCAACTGTCTGGAGTTCTACAGCGGCAGCGTGCTATTGGAACGCGCCTGCGGCCGCAACTGCGCCGACCATGACGACTGCCTGCAGGGATACATCTGCCGGGAGCATGTCATCAGCGGCACCAACCTGGAAATCAAACAATGCGTGCCGGATTACAGCGAACGGCACGAAGCCCGCACCTGCGCGGCTCTGGCCGAACTGGGCAACGCCTGCACCGACACCAGTGGCTCAAGCGACGAAGGTGAATGCGGGGCCGATGACAACATGGAAGTTGATGATGCCGATTGCAGCACCTTCCGCATCGATGGCAGCGATCAGTCCCTGTGCACGGTAAAATGCGGCGGCGACGGGCAATGCCCGGCGGGCTTCAGTTGTCAGGAATGGCAGGTGTTCGGCGGCTACGGCTACTGCCTGCCGGATTGATACAGGGCCCGGCTGGTTGATACGCTTAACCGGCCCCAAGGAAAACGTATGGCTGAAAAGAGACAACCGGGGATGCCCCTTTACAGACATGGAGCATAAATCGTGACTTTGTTCATCGTAACTGTATTGCTGACCCTCAGCATTTCCGGCCTGTGCTCCCTGCTTGAAGCAACGCTTTTGAGCTTCACGCCCAGCCAGGTGGCGAATCTCGCAAATCGTAAGCCGCGCCTTGGGGCCATATGGCAGAACTTCAAAAGCAACATCGAGCGTCCCATAGCGGTGATTCTCCTTATCAACACTGCGGCGCACACCATTGGCGCAACCATGGCGGGCGCGCAGTTCGAGAAGATTTACGGTGATGAAGGTGTGATCTGGTTCTCGTTGCTCTTCACTTATGTGATGCTGCAGTTCACCGAGATACTTCCCAAGACCATCGGCGTGCTTCAAAATTCGCGTCTCGCCCCCATTGTTGCCCTTCCCCTGGCCTTCCTCGTCCGCGTGCTTTCCCCTGTTCTGTACGTGGTCCACATGATCAATCGCCCCTTTGAAGGCAAGCGCCCTAAAGAAAAAGGAGCTCCTCATAAGGATATTATCGCGCTGGCGGGTCTGGCGCGATTATCCCGGTACATCGATCTGCATCAGGAGCGCGTCATCAAAGGGGCTGCGCAACTCTCCGAAAAAACAGTCCGCGATGTAATGATCCCTCTGCATCATGTTGCCTTCCTCAGTACGTCACAAAGCCCGACGGAAGCATTGACCACCGCACAATATGATCTGCACACCCGGTTCCCTGTCACTAAAGGGGAGGATCGCCATCATGTGCTTGGCTACGTCAATCTGAAGGAACTGGTCTACCTCCTTCAGGCGACACCAAAAGATGTCAGCCTCCACGGGATCATCCGGCCTGTTCATTTTGTCGGCGTCGATCAACCGGCCAACGAACTGATGCGTGTGTTCGTTGAGCGACATGAGCACATGGCCATTGTGCAGGACAATGAGGGGAAAACCGTGGGGCTCATAACATTGGAGGACGTGGTCGAGGAGCTTGTTGGTGAGATCGAGGACGAGTTTGATCGCCAGCCGCAGCATCTCCATCGGCTGAGCGGAGGGACATGGATGGCCGGAGGCGGATTGCCCGTCGCCGAGCTGGCCCGGAAAACGGGTTTCAATCTCCCGGATGCAGAAGGCAGCACCTCTGCCTGGCTCATCAAACGCCTTGGAAGAAGCCCCAAACCAACCGAAGTAATCCGCGCAGGCGGCGCGGAGTTCACCATCCGCCGTATTCGGCGCGGGTGCGTGTTTGAGGTATCGGTTGCGCCGGACAAAACTGATTCCCCAAAAGAGTAAATGAAGTGTTTTCCGATAACCCCCCTGCGTCATTCCTAGTGTAGGTGCGCCCCCAGGGATGGTTACGGATTATATGCCGGGCCTTCCTTTTCGCCCTCTCAATTTATGGAGAGGGCCGGGGTGAGGTTATAATGAAAAGCAGGGAAACCCTTGAAAATTTAAGGTTATATCTTCCAAGTGCTATAGTCTCACAACCGAAGGTTGGGAGGCTGTGCATTCCCAAATGTGACGTTGGCAGCTCCCCTGCCCCTGCTCACTCCTCCGGCTGATGCAGCAGGGCGGCCCAGCGCATCACCGCAGAAAACACCTGCCGGGCGGTGGTGTCCGGGGCGTCTTCGTGCAGGGGATAGTCGGTGATTTCGAAATGCGGGCCCCACAACAATACCGTGCCTTCACCGTAGGGATGGGCAATCACCGCTGCCTCGCCGTATTCTTCCAGTTCTGCCCCCGCATAGGTGGCAAGCACTGCGGTTTCATCTGACAGCCGCAAAAAACAGGGACCTCCGGCATACCAGGCGTCAATCTGTTCATCATCTGCCACAATCCCGGCATAGCTTTCATGGCCGGTAAAGGCGACCTCCCCTTCGGCCCAGCCGGGAAAATTCGAGATACCCTGTAGCGGTCCCTTGCACAGCCCGGGATACAGGTCCAGATTATAGCCGAAATGAATGGAGTCGTAGTAGGAGTTGTACCACTGGGCGCGGTCGCAGGCCGCAAAGGCACCGGCACAGATACCGGCGTACACGCCCCCGGCGCTGACAAACTGCCGGAGCTTTTCCTTGCCGTCTTTGGTAACCCCCATGGTGTAACCGGGATAGGCATAGCCACCGCCAAACACAATCATGGATAACCAGCCGATATCGTAATCAGGATGATTGAGCTGTTGCCGGGTGATCCGCAGCACAACGATGTCTTCGCCCTGCACCGCCTCTATGGCCGCCTCGATGGCATCCAGTCCCGGAGCCCAGGCCGCAGGTTCCGGCCAGCAGCTTCCTTCGTCATCGTATATCGCCACCGCCCGGCGTCCCCGGGTATCGGGTATGGTTAGATCAACCGCCGGATTCTCGCAAATGTCGGCGGAATCCGTTGTATCTGTGGGGTCAGCATCATTATCGCCGTCGATTATTGGCTGCGTATCGGTATCAGAGGAATCAGTGGCATCTGCCTCGGCTTCCACAGCATCGCCATCCGGGGATATGTTGGTATCATCACCGCTGTTGCAGGCCGCAAGCGCCAGGCACAACAGCAGCGCTATTCCCCACAATCCCGCATATCTACTGGAGCGTTTCATTCCGCCAGCCAGCGACCAAGGGCCTCAGCCACAGTTCCTACACGCTTCACAATGTCTGCAAAATCTTCGCAGGTAACGGTTTGGGCACCGTCGGAAAGCGCCTCTTCGGGATGGCACTGGGTTTCCATCATCAGGCCGTCGGCCCCGGCGGCGATGGCAGCCAAAGCCAGGGGAGCCACCAGATCGCGCTGTCCGGCGGCATGGGAGGGATCAACAATCACCGGCAGGCCGGTACGCTGTTTCATCACCGGCACCGCCGCCAGATCAAGGGTAAAACGGGTGGCGGTTTCAAAGCTGCGGATACCCCGCTCGCAGAGAATAACCTTGCGGTTGCCGCCTTCCATGATGTATTCCACCGCGCCGCACCATTCGTCAATGGTTGCGCCAAAACCGCGCTTGAGCAGCACCGGCACGTCCATGGGCCCCAAAGCCTGCAACAATGCAGTATTGTGCATGTGCCGGGCACCCACCTGAATAATATCCAGCAGATCCGCCGCGCTTTGCAACTGTGCGGTGTCTGTTACCTCGGAAACCACCAGCAGACCGTGGGCATCGGCTGCACGACGCAGCATATGCAGCCCCGGCAAGCCCAAACCCTGAAACGCCCCCGGATGCGTCCGGCTTTTGAAAGCGCCGCCCCGCAGCACATGACCACCGGCAGCAGCCACCGCCCGGGCGATATGATGAATCTGGTCCTCGGATTCCACGGCGCAGGGGCCGCCGATGATAACAATACCTTCACCGCCAAAGCGGTAATCCTGCACCGGCACCTGTTGTTGCGAAATAGTCTTCATGATGATTATGGTTCCTGTGTCGGTAATCCGTTGTTGTTGTCTGCGGGTTGCCCGGTGGGGCTGTCGATGATCTGCGTTTCATCGTCCCCACGTTCCATGGCCCGCAGCATATCCAGCGACGGACTGTCGGGGTCCAGGGTTAGCTCCCGCACAAAGGCCTTAAGGGCCGCGTCTCCCTGGCCGGTCTTTAACAGACAAATGGCATAGTTGCGCCACCAGCCGGGCTTGTCGTCGTTCATTTTTATGGCCTCGGCATAGAGCTCTGCGCCGGTTCGGTAGTCGTCTTCCTCAATGGCCCGGTAGCCCAAATAGGCGCTATCCTGGCCTGCGGTGGGCGATACGTTGATGGCAGGCCGCCACAGCGCTGCTCCTAATACCGCCAGAACCGTGAGCACCACCATGCCCGCGGCAAAGCCCGCCCGCCGGGGGATATCCTTATGGGCCACGCTGCGGCCCCACAGGGCTCCCAGCAGCAATCCGTAGCCGTGAGCCACGTTGGCGATGCGCCAGACATCCAGGGCTGTCAGCACAATACACAGGAAGAACCAGCCGATAAACAGGTAGGAGGTCTGCTTGTCCATGGCGTCGCGGTAGCGGATATCGTGCCTGCCAAGCTGCCACAGAAACCCGAAGAGCCCGTATCCCACGCCGGATAATCCGATGCCGCCGTTGAGAAATGCGTATTCAGCGCCCATGCTGCCGCTGCTGAACACCACAAACATACCCAACAGCGTCAGGGTGCCGAACTCCTTTTCGATGTAGGAACCAAAGACCCACAACCAGTAGACGTTGAACAGCAGATGGAAAATGCCGCCATGGGGAAGCGCCGAGGTCATCAGCCGCCAGGGCTCGCCCCGAAAGGCCATGATGGTCATGTCCAGCTGCGAGATATCCTTGCCCATAAACACCGCAATGCTGGTGGCCACCGCAAACAGAGCGATGCCGCCGGTGGCGGGAAAACTGATGATACTGCTTAAGGGCGGCGGACGGCGCATGTGATCTTACTCCGGTTTCAAACAGGTAGTATCATGCCAGTGTATGGCTTTGGGCCGGATAAATCAACCGTTTGAAGCGGGATTGTCGCTGCGGACCGCGTCACGGGGCACCAGCAGGCCAAAGGGAAGCCCTAAAAATGCGATGCCTGCACAAATCAGGAAGGTCTGCCGCAGACCCCAGATGTCGGCCATGGCCCCGACTATCAGGATAATGGCGCTGCGCACCGCAAAGCTGACCGCAGTGTAGGTGCCGTTGGCCGCAGCACGGTTGCCCGGCGCGTTTTCGATGACCGTGGCCATCATGACCGGGCCGGTGGCCAGCACGAAAAAGCCCAGTGGTATCAATATGATAATCGCCAGCACACCGCTTGCTGCCATCATGGCGAACAACAGCAGCGGCGACAAACCCATGGCCAGCATCAGCACCCGGCGACGACCGATATAGTCGCTGAGACTACCACTGGTGAGGGCTCCAGCGGCTCCGGCAAATTCGAAAATAGACAGTGATATCGCCCCCATAGCTAACGTTGAGCCTTCGTTGTACAGCAGGGTCGGCAGGTAGGTGGTGATGCATGCCACCATAAAAGCCCGGGCCACCATGATGCCAAAGACCCCGGTGAAGATGCCGCGCATGGCAAATAACATAGCCCGCATTGATGGCCGCTGACGGGGTTTCGGGGGATCGCGGAGGTCCATTTTTCCCAGTCTTATCCAAAGGATAAGCGAGGTAACCAGGCCCACGGGGATCAGCTTCCACAGGCCTTCCAGCCCCACCCAGCTCACGGTTGAAACCGCCACAATCGGCCCCAATGTGCGGGCCAGTTCGCCAGCCACCATAAAGAAGCTCATGCCCCGGCCCACCCGATGGCCGCTCACCTGGGCGATCAGCACCGGCGCCGCCACATGCAGGCCCGCCACGCTCACTCCGGCGGCAAGCAATAAGGCCACTAATATTCCATAGTTGGGAGCCACTCCCATGAGGCACATCAGGGTTGCGGTAAGCCCCGGGGTGACCACCACAAAGAGCTTTAAAAGCTGTTTGCGGTCTGCCAGCACCCCTAAAAACGGATTAAACAGCGACGGCAGTCCGCTAAAGACCGACAGCGAACCCGCCAGGGTGAGACTCAGGCCCAGCTTTTCGATGAGCAGTGGCAGTAAGGGTGCGATAAAACTGGTAAAAGTGTCGTGTATAAAATGCACCGCCGCAAGGGTTGCCACCTTGCCGGTCTCAAAAACCGAGGGTGCGGATGCCTGATTGTGGTGGTTCTGCGGGGTCATGCGGGGTCTCCGAAGCCGGGGTTGATGCCCCCTTGTATCACGTTTTTCGTTGGGGTCAATCCCCATGGCTATTTTAGCAGCAATAAGATAAAATGCGCTCGGGAATCTCTCGGGACAAAGAGGTCGATTCCTCGGGACGCGATTTCGATTTCTCGGGCCCGAATTGCCGATTTTTTGCTATATATCGTTTTTATATAGATAATAGGCCATTTTTGGGTGCGTCATTTCCCGAGGCGGGCCCGTGAGACGGCCAAATTTGACCCTTCGCGGCCCGTGTTTTTAAAAGTGCGTCCCGAGAAAAAAATGTCATTTACGATGTTCGTGTTACACTTTAGCAATTTATTTGAGCCGTTGACGCGATGCGTCAAAGCTGTTTTGAGATATGACAAAGTATGAAAAACAGATGAAGGGGGTGGCATACCGATTTGGGCACAGGTGGGCAAGGCGGAGTAAAATGGAGCTTGTCCATGTATCATATTTTTTCGGTTGTAATATACACGGGCAAACTCGGTGGCACCTCGTTTGGCCCGTGGCACCCGGGATATTAGAATTGTCCCAAACCCTGTATTTTACCGGGTTGTATGGATATACAGGCCACCCTTCGAGACGCCTGCGGCTCCTCAGGGCATGGCCTGTGCCGCGCAACCATTGATAAATGCGGGGTTCGCGAATGAGCCCCGTTATCTACCACCCGTCACATGCCCGGCCCGCGCCGAGCATGGTGTTGGGAAATGGGGGGTTAAAACCCCACTCCAATTCCTGCCTCTGCACCGTGGGTCGAATAGGGCAGGAAGTCATAACGGTAGGATGTGTGTATAAACCAGTTGTCAGCAATCCAGAACCACATATAGGGGCGTACAAAGGCCACGCCGCTAAGGTAATCAAAGGTGCTGCCTATACCACGGTCATCGTCATGCAGCCGAAATTCAAGAACATACAGCCCTGCTCCCACCGAAAGTCCCGGCTGGAAAAATCCCCACTTATAGGTAAAATCAAGGCTCATGGTCAAGGCATAGTCCATGGCCCACTCTATCTGCCATCTTTTATCCTGATAGACTGAAGTTTCCGATACCGTGCCCTTCCCGTCCTCACCGGCATAGCCAAAGGTAAACTCGGTAGAAAAACCAATGAACCGCCACAGCCAGTGGTAACCAAGCCGGAAGCCGTTGAACACCTGATACTCTGTAAAATCCAGGACATCCCTTTTGGAATCGTCCACAAAGTTGCTCTCGGAAAAGGAATGTCCCGGTGCAACCCGCAGGTTATAGGATAACGTAAAATGATGACGAATACCGGAATCAGGGGCCTTGGGGTCAGACTGTTTCTGCACATCTGACGGCGCCGGGGCCGAAGTCGAAGAGGCGGAACCACCAAGCTGTAATTTCGAGACTCCACTGCCCTTTGCCACCCGCGCCGCAATTTCGGTGGTCTTCTGGTGCATCACCGTGATATTTTTCAAAAACGGTGCTCCACCGCCGGGGGCCTCGACTTTAATATGATGACGCCCTTCCTGCACCCGGGTGCGCCCCGGAGCAGCAAAGCTCTCTTTGCCGTCAACATACACCGTTGCCTGGGTAGCAGTGCACTGGGACGTCGCATCATCGCACAGGGTCGCCAGAACCTCCAGCCATCCGTAGCGGGGTTCCGGTTTCAGCGCGATTGCTTCCCGTTGCCCTGCAGCAAGGGTAATGAGCTGGCTTGCGGGATTGTGCCCGTCAAGGCGGACTTCAACATCCCACGACCCCAGCTTCAGAGGGGTAAAGGTAAAGGGCGTAACCTGCCCGCTGTTTTGGTTGTTTAAAAAGATGGTTCCACCGGAGGGCGTGGATTTTACCGTCAATTCCGCAAAGTTCTCCGGAAGGTCTATATGCAACTCCGACCGCTTGCCGTCACCCAATCGGACTTCTTTGGTCGTTTCTCCATAGTGCTCCAGATGCAGGGTTACACGGTATTGCCCGCCTTTTCTACGGGGGAAAACATGTGGTGTTTTGAATCCCGTAGGCTCGCCGTTAATGAAAATATCCGCCCGTTTTGGGGTACTCGAAACAGAAAGAATACCGTAGTCCGGTTCAAGTTTCATGGTGAGGTGCTTGGTTTCACCGGTCAGAACAATTTGCTCCCGGGCCGGTTTGTACATATGCCCGTTGCGCACCTCAACGGTGTAATGACCAACGGGAAATTTTTGCTGGAACGGCGTACTGCTGTACATTTCTCCGTTGATATACACCATGGCTCCATCGGGATCGGATTCGACAAACAGAAACCCATCCCCGATAAATTCTTCCGGGGGGCGTATAAATATCACCTGCCCCAGGGTTGCCTGCACCGCTTTTTCAACGGCCATTTGGAGGGATGCCTTATCCTCCTGCATACCTTTACCCGCATATGGCTGCTGATTTTTTGCAATGGTGCAGCCATCCTTTTCTATGCTCAGGGATAAAAACCGTTTTCCGTCATCATGCCCCTGCAATAAAATGCGCATAACGCTGTTTACAGGCAGCACCGGGTTTGTGGAGCAGGTCCCGGCTTTGTATCGCTCGATGGGGTCTCGGGAAGGTTCGACAACATCAAACTTGCTTGTGGTCTTGATATGGCTGACCACCGACTCGCGTACCCATTGCTCATTGCTGCCAATGGCCAGCTTGTCACCATGAACCTCCACTTCATCAACAATCATGCTGAGATGAACATTTTGGAAATATCGCTCAATGGCCTGTTCCACGGGCTTTACATCGTAGGACTTCAAATGAATAGCCCCGTCCCATGAATACAGAAAAGACGTGGGAAGTTGCGTCACCTGCATGGCTTCCTGCAGGGCTCCATCCTTGTCGCACAGGGATACATCAGGAGACCAGTCCGGTGTCCGTGAACATGTCTGGTTTCCTTCGGCGCTCACCACAATGAAGCGCAGGCCCCGGGATGCGTATTTTTCGTGCAAGGCTTTCCACTTGGGCACCGCCGCCATACAGGGCTTGCACCAGGTGGCAAAATATTCCACCACCACCAGCTTAACGCCGGGGCGGGAAAGCTCGGATTTTATATCCAGAGTTTCGGCAGCATGAACATTACAGGCAACACACAACGCAAAAACAAAAACAATAATACCGCGTAACCGTAGCATGCATCACTCCTCGAAAACATCAGGGCTGTTTTGATAGTACCTTTGAAATACACCCAAACCTCTGCTTCGTCAAGGTTCAAACAACCCATATTGCTGCTGCTTAAGCATTTTACCCCTTAATTTTCAATCAGTTAACCGGCAGGCCATGGTATTCTGCAAAGTATGTTCCAATGCAAATGATTGTCACAAACCAGACATTTTTAATTATCTTCATATACAATATATATCGCCTTGAAAAAGTACAAATCCACAGCATACAGCTATCTGTCAGCGGCTTGAGGACATTCCTTCCCCTTTGAATGATAAAATTCCCCCTACTCCACCAGATCGGCGATGTCCCACAGCCGGAGACTGATGTCGCAGGAGGTGCTGACCAGCATGTCGTGCAGCGGCAGCCAGTCAAGGGAAGTCACCGGGCCGTTGTGGTCGCTGATTTCCCGCAGCATAGTGCCGGTGGAAATACGCCAGATACGAATATTGCTGTCCTCCGCCGCAGTGACCAGCATATCCTCACCCACAAATTGCAATGCCCGCACCGTGGCGTCGTGGGCCGCAATCTCCTTCACGATTTCACCGCTGGTCGGGTTCCACATCCGCACAACACCGTGGTTACCCGCCGCCGCCACCAGCCCGTCGCCGGGGCCAATGGCCACAGCCCGCAGCGCATCGCCCTCTGCGGTCAGCACACGGCGTGAACTTCGATCCGCAGGATTCCACAGCCGCAACGTGCCATCCTCTCCGGCGCTGGCCAAAAAGCCGCCGTCAGCCGACCAGGCAACGGCCCACACCGGCCCCTCGTGACCGGTGATATCTCCGAGATTCCGGGCATCGGAAGCCTGCCACAGCAAGATAGTTCCATCCGCAGAACAACTGGCAAGAATCTGTTCATCCTGGGAAATGGCAATATCGGTAATACTATCTTCGTGTCTTTTTTTCGCCCATGACAGGTACGGATACGAATACGGGTACGCAGACAGCTTAAACTTACGCAACCTGCCATCGGCGCTGCCGGTGAACATCCAGCCAGCCCGTGTCGCCATTGTCACGGACAACACATGTTCGGACACGGAAAAATCATCGGTCAGTTCCGTAAGCCCCAGCGGTCCGCGGGTATCTGCCTGGGGAGCATGCCCCATATGCATACGGCCGTGCCCGTCCTCGCTCACGGATACCAGCCGGAAACTGCCATCATCGCCCACATAGGCTGCCGATGCATCGGTTACACAGCCCCGGTGTCCGGTCAGGGCTCCAAGGTATCCGCCGGATTTGGTGCTATAGCGGTTCAGGCTGTTGCCCTGGGCTGCAACGACGACCCCCATTGTCGGAGCAGCCAGCGCCGTGGCAGGTTCGGAGCTGACGGTGCGGATCGGTTCATAAAAATCTTCATAGTCTTCATCGCGTTCCAGGGCCACAATCCCAAAATCGCCGCCTGTATACAGAAAACGAGAGGTGCCGAATCCCAGGGTATACGCCACACTCATGCAGGTAATCCCCTGAAATTCGCCTTCAAAGCGAACCGGCTCAACATCATCGCAGGCGCTCAATGCTCCGATACCATCCTCATCGCCAAAGAATATCTTGTCCCTGAAACCCCGATCAGGCGACACTGCGGTGGTAACTTCCGAACCAAAGGCATCAATCAGATCAAGGGTGGGAAAGGAGCAGCTTCGCCTCCCGTCACTAAAGGTTATCATGAAAGGATGCAAAAGCGCGTCAGTGTATATGGCCACAGGTTGAACCGATGCGTCGGGCAGATCAACGGTTTGCAGCAACTCCGGCGATTCATCGGCATTCTTTGGCAGACTCCAGATTGAAAATCCCTGCGGGTCTGCAACAATAACGGCATCTGAGTCATTCCATCCCAAAGACAGGACATTTCCCCGGGCCGGAAGGCTCCATTGTTTTCCCCAGCTAACCACCCGGAGTATGGCCTGATTATCGCTGCCGCCGGAAACCACAGTGTAAGATCCATCACCGGATCTTTTGTACAACAGGCTGGTGACATCCCCTGTGTGCCCCCGGAAAGTGGCGACAACGCTCTTGGACTCATCAGACCACAGGCGCACTACACTCCCGGACGTGGCCGGGAAAAAGCTGTTTTCAGTTAATTCTATGTGAAAATCACTGGCCACTGCCCGAACGGGAGCACCGCCGCCGTCCACGTTCAAAGCCGGGCGGCAGATGCCGTCACCGCCGCTGTCAAAAGCGCAATAGGATTCTCCCTTGCAATCATGACTTGCAGCACAGGGGTCTCCAAAGCCCGTGGCAAAGCCCAGGCATGTTCCTTCCATACACATATCCCCGGCGGTGGAAACGTCCTGATCGTCGCAGGCCTCGCCGTTGGTTTTATCGCGACGATATATGCACATTCCGCTGCGGTAATTACACTCTATTACGCCACAGGGTTCTGTTTGCGGGCATTCGGAAACCTCGTCCACAATACAACTGCCGCTGTGACAGTGACTTTCGGCAATGCACTCCGTGTCCATCATACAGGGGCCGTCCTCGTTGATGTAGAAGGCGCCATCGCAGCAGTCATCAACTGTTGAGCATTCTTTTACAATGCAGATCCCGTCGCGGCAGGCCTGGGTTGTACGGCAATCATCATCAGTGGCGCAACCATCCTTGCAGTCACCGTTTCGGCACACCCATCCGGATCTGCAATCGCTGTCCCCTTCGCACTTGCCCTCTTTAAATATATACCCGTTTATTTCGCAACTCTGGCACAGCAGGGGCACCATAAGCGCAAGCAGTATTATGTTGTATCGCATGTTTCCTCCGGTACGCGCCATTATAACCAAAACACCCCTACGGCGCAACCTTTGTCTAAAATACAGACAACATTCGACATGCCAAAAATCTCCGCAGTTACCACCGGTTATTCCCCCCGCAAATCAGTGCATACAATTTATGTCTGTTATTGTCTTGACAGCCCCGGCCCCGGCTTCGTACACTAATTCAATATATGTGACATATGTGAAACACAGGAATTGCGGAAGTATCGACCGCCTGCCGCAGACGCAGGCGCAAACGGACTGGTGAGGAGCAGCAATGGCGACACGAATACTGCACAAGGGATGTATTCAGGGTTTGGTGATGGTGCTGAGCTTTATGCTGGTGATGCAACCGGTGCTGGCGGTATCCACCGGCGACCGGGTGACTGTGCCCAAGGGCGCATCAACCTACGTTAAAATCAAGGGCAAAACCAAAAAGCGGGCCGCCAAGAAAGCCTTTGAAGGCACGGTGAAAAAAGTCAAAAAGACCATCGTGCTGGTACAAGGCCCCAAGGGCAATGTGTGGGTGAAAAAGACCGACGTGCAGCCTGTGAAGGATACGGCTGCTGCTACGGCTGAGGCTCCCCCGCTGGTTCCCATTGCAACGCCAAAGGCCGAACCGGCCTCACCAGAGCAAACCGTTGAAACCACAGCGGTTGCGCTTCCCAAAGCCCCGGCGGACGGCAAAAAGATGCACGTTTTGGTGCTCCCCCTCAAGGGCGTGGAAGTGGACGAGGCCCTGCTGAAGCTGGTGAACGACCACATTCTGCTGACCTTGGACAAGTTCCCCAACGTCAAGGTCACCAGCAAGGCGGAGATGATGGTGGTGGCAAAGTACGAGAGCGAAAAGCAGATGCTTGCCTGCGAAAGCGACATCAGCTGCATGGCGGAAGTATCCAAATCCCTGGACGCCGAGGCAGTGCTTTCCGGCTCCATCGGCCTGGTGGGCGAGGCCTTTGTCATCAACCTGCAATTGATCGACGCCAACAAATCCGTGGTGCTGGAGCGGGCCAGCGAAACCGCCTACCGCAAGGAAAAGATCAACCTGGGGGTGACGGCGGCGCTTAATACGCTGTTTAATCCCGAAGGCAAACAGATCAAAAAGCGGACATTCACCCTGGAGCTGAAAAAGAACAGCAACAAGATCGCCATTCTGGATCTTGCCGCTGCGGGTGTGGAAGGGCATCTGGCCAAAAACCTCACGGACATCGTGACGGTTGAAATGAAAAAGTTCAAGGGCCTGTCCGTGGTCAGCCGTCAGGAAATCAACACCATGCTGCAGTTTGAACAGCAAAAGCAGAGCATGGGCTGCGAAGACGACATCAGCTGCTTTGCGGAAATCGGCGCGGCGTTGGGCGTGCATTATCTGGCCATCGGCAGCGTGGGCAACCTTGAGGGCGTGTATGTCATCAACCTCAAGCTGCTGCACATCATGAAGGCCCGGGTGGTCAACCGGGTCACGGAAACCTACAAGGGACCGCAAAAGAATCTGGTCATGGCGGCCCGGGCCGCAGTAGAGCAGCTTCTGGGCGCGGAAAAAGAGGGCAAGGGCACCATCAAACTGCGGGTCAGCGAAGAGGACGCCGCAGTGTTTCTTAACGGCGAAGAGGTGGGCATGTACCCGACGGTGGATTCCATGCAGGCAAAGGCGGGCAAAAACTCGCTGCGCATCGAGCAGGAAGACGCCTACAGCTGGTACGAGGAAACCTATGTGGAACCCGGAGATGTCACGGAAGTGGACGCCATGCTGAGCCTCAAGCCCACGCCCTGGTACAAAACCTGGTGGTTCTGGACCATCACCAGCGTGGTAGTGCTGGGCGCAGCGGGCGCAACCACGGCGGTGCTGCTGACCCGGGACGACGGCGAACCCACCGGCACCATGGAAATCCCCAATCCTCTGTTGGAAGAATAGCGACCACGGCGATACAGCCACAGGAATACAACCATGAAAACACTTCATTTCGATCTGTGCGGCGGCGCAAGCGGCGACATGCTCACCGCCGGACTGCTGGCCTGCGGCGTTCCCGCCGACCATCTAAAAGAGCAACTGCAGCGGCTTCCGGTGGCGGACGCCTTCAGTCTGCGTATTGAGGAGCGGACCGTGGGCGGTTTCTTCGGCACCACGGTGCATGTGGATATCCCCAAAGAGGAACATCATCACCGGCATCTGCCGGATATCGAAAACATCGTGCAGGCGGCGAACTATACCCCGGCGGTCTATGACCGCATCATGGCGGTGTTCACAGCGTTGGCACAGGCCGAGGCGGCGGTACACGGCACAACGGTGGACAAAATCCACTTCCACGAGGTGGGGGCGGTTGATTCCATCGTTGATATCTGCGCCGTGTGCATTGCAGTGGACTATCTGCAGCCGGACCGCATCACCACCACGTCGCTGCCTTCGGGCCACGGCACGGTACAAAGCGCCCACGGACTTATTCCCCTGCCCGCCCCGGCAACGGCACAGCTTGCCCGTGAGGGTATTCCCCTGCGGGCCATTGATGTGGAAGGCGAACTGACCACCCCCACCGCAGCAGCGCTGATGACGGTGCTGGCGGATGCTGTCGCCATGGCGCCGGAAGGCGCTCTTACTGCCATGGGCACGGCGTTAGGGCATAAACGCTTTGACAATCATCACAACATGTTGCGGATCATGTTGCTTGAAAACGGCACAGACGCCGCAACCACCGGTGCCGAAACAGTGGTGGAGTTATGCAGCAACATTGACGATGCCTCGCCCCAGGTGCTGGCATGGACCATTGAAAAGCTGCTGGACGCAGGAGCTTTGGACGCCTGGCTGCAACCGGTTGTCATGAAAAAAGGCCGTCCCGGTTTTGTGCTGAACGTGCTGTGTCAGCCCGAAGCCGCAGACGATCTCAAAAGACTGATTTTCTCAGAGACCGACACTCTGGGCATCAGATACCGGCAGATGGAGCGCGACGTGCTACAGCGCTGCATACAGCGGGTGAACACGCCCTACGGCGAGCTGCGGGTAAAGGGACGCAGACTTCCCGGCAGTGACGATATCCGCTGGATACCGGAGTATGACGACTGCGCCGCCGCTGCAAGCGAGCACGGCGTGCCCCTTAACCGGGTGATGGAAGCATGCCGCCGGGCTGCAGAACCCCTGGACTGGCCGGAATCCGGCTGAGTTACTTCACTTTTTCAAAGGGGTCGTGGATGTTGGTAAAGGGATCGTCCCGCTGCAGGTAGACCTTGCTGAACATCCGGGCCATATGCCGCAGGTTGCCCATGTCCCGGGCCTGGGTTTCGTGGGCGCGGCTAAAGCGGGCCACCACATCACGGCAGGTATAGCCGTTGACACAGGGCTGCCGGGCATCCCAAACTTCGGTGACAGCACCGGGATCGGCGCGGCCCAGCAGGCTGTAAAGCCCGGACTTGTTCAGGCCGTAATAGGTGTATTCGACCTTATGGGCGGCAAGATTTTCGAGTTTCACCGCCGGATCGGCTGCCAGACGAATGCCCTGGGTAGCAAAGCGGCTTGCCAGCTGATGCTCCGGATGGCCGGTAAAGCCGTTAATGGGAGCAAAACTGAACAGCAGATTGGGACGGAATGTGCGGATAGCCCGGGCAATAAGCGTACCGGGTTCTTTGTGGTCGGTCCAGATCTGCGCCATTTCGTGACGTTTGGGAAAACTGGATACCGGCAGGGAGGCATTGAAGTAGCTTTCCTGCTGCAACTCGGCGCGATAGAGTTTAGCTACCCGGGCCATTTCGGTTTTACGAATGGTAGGCAGATCCGGCTGACAGCCTTCGGGCAGACAGCATTCGCCACCCTCGCCCTGGGTCAACACCATAAAGTACAGGGGATTTTTGTAGTACAGGCTGCTTTTGGCCATGATGGCTCCCACAAGCGCCTCGTCATCGGGATGAGCCGCTACCCACATCACCCGGGCGCCTTTGGCCAAAATGGCGTTGATGCCGGGGCCGCTGGGCTTCACCGGAATACTTGCGCAGCCGTTGAGCACTGCCGCAGGCGCCACAGCACCGACACCGGCAATGGCCATGCCCTTAGTCAAAAAGGTCCGTCTGGATATCTTTTTCATCGGCTTTCCCTTTACTTCCTGTGGCGTTGCGCCGTTGCATCGCGCGTATACTATGTCATTTTGCCGCCGCTGACAAGTCGCATCACTTAAAAGGGGAAATTGACATCCAAATGCCAATTCGGTAGACTACTCAAGTACATTTGGGCTCCAACCGGTTGTCGGGATAACAAGGATAGTGAGAGTGGCAATAGAGAATTACCGGAAGAGAAGTCGGGGATAGATGAAACAGCGCTTACTTCCTGGAATATCAGCATTCGTCACGGCCATCTTATGTCTGGTGGTGGTGTATTCCATCAACAACGCCGCCAACACCGCATCCATTGAGCATCAGCGCAGCGAGGCCCTGAACACCCTCAGCACCACCCGGGCCCGGCTTGAAGCAGCCCTGTACAGCCGCCTGTTTCTTACCAAAGGGCTGGTTGTGTATGTGGCCACCCACAAAGACATCACCCAGGAAGAGTTCGAAAGATATGCCCGGGAATTGCTGGGAAGGGACAACAGCATCAGGGCGATTGAGCTTGCAAAAGATTCGGTAATTTCACACCTGTATCCGGTTAAGGGAAACGAAAAAGTGCTGGGGTTGAACCTTCTGGAAGGTCTTCCCGATGAGCAGCGGGAGGCTCTGCGAAGAGCCATCACCACCCGTAAAACCATTGTGGCGGGTCCTGTGGAATTAATACAGGGCGGAAACGCCTTCATCAGCCGCACGCCGGTGTATGTGGCGGACAGCCCCGACAGCAGCGCCCGCTCTTACTGGGGCATAGCGCTGGTTATTATTCTCTCGGAAACGCTGTACAATGAGGCCGGGCTACAGGATATCAACAATGAGCTTATCTATGCGATCCGGGGCAAGGATGGCCTGGGCACTGCCGGGGAACTCTTTTTGGGCTCCGAAGATATTTACGATAATGACCCGGTACACCTTGAAGTAACCATTCCCAACGGCACCTGGGAGTTATCCGCGATACCCCGACAGGGCTGGACCCGCCACGCATGGAGCGGGGTTATCTGGAATGTAGGGGTGCTGGTTTCATTTATCATATTTATTCTGGTCTATATTCTGGTGAGCACCCCCCAGCGTTTGCGGGTTAAAGTCAAACAGGCCACCGCCCAGCTTGAGGCATCCCAGCAGCAGCAAAAAGCCCTGCTCAACGGTATTCCCGATGCAGCCTGGCTCAAGGATCGCGAAGGGCGTTTTCAGGCTGCCAACAAAACCTTTGCCCGACAGGTAAAGCTTGATATTGAAGACATAATCGGCAAGACGGAATTCGACCTGGTGGACACCGAATCCGCAGAAAAATATCAGAGGACTGATGCGCAGGTTATTGCCGATCGCAAAGCGCTGTTTTTGGAAAGCGAGGAAATCGACGCAAAGGGTGAAACCCGCTGGGTGGAAACCGTTAAAGTTCCCATTGAAAACGCCAAGGGCGACATTGTCGGCACCGCCGGGATCGCCCATGACGTTACCAACCGCCACAAGGCCGAAGCCCTGATCCGCACCGCCCACGCCGAAGCGGAACATCTTGTGCAGCGCAGAACCGAGGAGCTGCAAACCGCCAACCAGCAGTTGCGCACCGAAATCGAAGAGCGGCTTGCCACCGAAAAAAAACTGCGCATGCAGCGCAATCAGTTCCAAAGCCTTGCAAGCAATCTGCCGGACAGCATATTCCGCCTTAACAAACATTGCCAGTTGCTGTTCACCAATACCCAGGCAGAAGAAAACTGGTTTTCGCGGGCAGGTACAGGCGCGGTAACCCGGCTAAGCGACTCTACCCTTCCGCCGGATATCCTGGAACTGTGGGAACGCGTCTGCGGCGGTGTTGCGTCCTCCGGCAGACCCCAAACCATAGAGTTTGCCATCCCCACCCCCAGCGGACTGCGCTATTTTGAAGGTCGTTATATTCCGGAGTTCAACGACCAAAATGAGGTGGAAAGCATCCTCGCCCTAAACCGTGATGTTACCGAAGCAAAGGAAGCGGCAGACAATATCCGCCGCAACGAGGCACAATACCGCAGTCTTGTCGACCACGCCTCCGATGGGATCTTTCTCAATGACAGGGATGGCAATTTTATCGACTGCAACAAAGCCGGTCTGCACATGCTGGGATATGCACAGGCAGAAATCCACACCCTGACCATCTTTGATGTCCTGCAACAACGAAGCCGGGGAGGCATAAAGGCCAGCCTGGAAGAACTGCTGGATGGGAAAACCCTGCTTGAAGAACTTGAACTGAGTCGAAAAGACGGCAGTCTGGTACCGGTTGAAATCTCTGCGGTCATGCTGGAAAACGGCATCCTCCAGGCCATCGTCCGGGATATCTCGCAACGGAAAAGGGCCGAAGAGGAAAAACAAAATGTAGAACGCCACCTTCAGCAGCAACAAAAGCTGGAGGCCATTGGCTCCCTGGCCAGCGGAGTAGCCCACGAAATCAACAATCCGCTTAATATTATTATGAATTACGCCCAGCTTATCCTTGATGCCACTGAAGACGACAACATTGTATCCGATAACGCCGGAGAGATATTGCAGGAGGGCGAACGTATTGCCACCATCGTGCGGAATCTGCTGGACTTTTCCCGCAAGGAAGCGGACAAAACCTCGGCAGTTGCAATGAATTCCATTGTTACTTCCACCCAATCCCTGATGCACAAATTTCTCGCCAGAGACCAGGTAACCGTGAGCATCGATATACCCACCAATCTGCCCCTGGTGAACTGCAACAAACAGCAGATCATGCAGGTATTGATCAACCTGTTCACCAATGCCCGTGACGCCTTGAATAGCAGGTATCCGGGTTTTGACGAAAACAAAAAGCTCATTGTCACCGCCTCACGCATCACCAAAGACGGAATTGGCTTTGTGCGCACAACCATAGAGGATCACGGCAGCGGTGTGCCCGCTGACATCGCCTCACGGATATTCGATCCCTTCTTTACCTCCAAGGGGCGGGATCTTGGCACGGGCCTGGGATTATCCATCAGCTACGATATCGTCAAAAAGCATGGCGGCGAACTGTCCATGGAAAGCATTGAGAACCATGTCACCCGCTTTTTCCTTGATCTTCCGGTTGCCCGGCC
>Ga0209475_10001640_pt1 | contig 26960 bp, 24 predicted proteins | sample tdDd471_FD_187128 | JGI IMG/M metagenome (GOLD analysis project Ga0209475, IMG submission 187128) | Marine sediment microbial communities from the Atlantic coast under amendment with organic carbon and nitrate - tdDd47.1 (SPAdes)... | ecosystem: Environmental > Aquatic > Marine > Coastal >... | reverse complement strand
CCATAAACATGTTGCGGAAGGGTGCTACGGCGTCGGGTTTGGGCTCGTCGTCGTAAAGCTTATAGCGGTAGGCGACGATCTTGGCCTTGGGCGTCTCGGCCAAGAACGCTTTCAGCTCTTTTTTATCGTCGGTCCAGGGGATCGGCCGGGTCAGCCGTCCGGCGAACTGATATTGCCCATGGTATTTGCCGAACTGAAACAGCGACCAGCCCTCGGCTTCAAATTGGGCCAGCACCTTACCGTTGGGTTCCATGGAATACTGATCGTCGAACCGCGGCGCGAGGATCAAATGCAGCGCGGCGATGAACAAAACCATTCCCGCGCCCAAGGCCCGCACCCGGGGGTGGACCGCCATCGACAACGGCGCTTTGGCGATCAGCAGACCGGCCAGAACGATCAAACCGGCCCAGAACAGATGCTGCTCGGCCACCCAGTCGGGGATTTTCTTAAACGGCAGGACCGGAGCGGCCAGCAACACAGCGCCAACGACGATTAAAAGCGCGGCGGGCGGGATCTGCTCCCAAGGGCGCGGCGCCTTGCCCGTGTTTTTCGTCAGCAAAAAGGCGATAATCAAGGCCGCCGCCGGGAAATCGGGCAGCAGATAGTGGGGCTGCTTGCCGCTGATCAGCGAGAAGGCGATGAAGGCGGGCAAAAACCAGGCGAGGCAGAACCGCAGACCCGGATCGTTGAGCTGTCCCGGCAAACGGCCGAGCGACCGCCAGACGGCGGGCCACAGCGTCCAGGGCAATAGCATCGGACCGATCAGCGCCAGAAAGAACCACCAGGGGCGCTGGTGGGCGAAGGATTCGACCATCCGCCCGGCGGTCTGGCCGATGAAAATGGCGTTGCGGTATTCCTCGCCTCCGGCAATCGCGGCAGGGATCGCCCAGGCCAGCCCGATGGCCGCGCCGATCAGCACGCCGATGCCGGTTCTTACATACCAGCGCTTCCAGCCGCCTTGGGAGGCCTTGATTTTGCCTTCCACGTCCCACAACGGGGCGAGCAGCGCCACCGGCAGGGTATGCAGCAAGATGGCGGGGCCTTTGGCCAAAACGCCGATCCCGATGCCGACGCCGAACACGATCCATCCGGACCAGCCGCCCACCCGCCGCGCCCGCAACAGGCCCAACAAGGCGATCATCGCGGTCATGGCGAGCAAGGTGTCGAACATGGTGAGCGTGGCGAACAGCGCCCAATAGAGGCTGCCCAACAGTAAATAGGGCGCGTCCTTGGCGATGCCCTGATCCTGCGGCCACAGAGCGCGGGCCAAGGGGACCATCAAAACGAGGCTTCCCAACCCGAACAACGGCGCAACCAGACGCGGCCACCAGTCGTTGACGCCGAACACCGCCCAACCGGCCTGCATCAGCCAGAACAGCAAGGGCGGCTTATGGCTGTAAGGCTCACCGTTCAAATGCGGCACCAGGAAGTCGCCGCGCAGCCACATCTCCCAGGCCACCGCCAGATAGCGGGTTTCATCGACCGGCAGATGCGGGCGCACGGCCAGCGCCGCCGCCATCAGCACGATCCACAAAACACCCCAATGCAGGGCCGGGTTACGTTCGATCATGCGGCGGCTCCGGCTTTATGGGCGGCGCGAGCCTTGCGCACCTTGCGATAGAGATAAACGCCCAACAGCCCCGAGGCGACGAACAGCGCGACGCCCAGCAAAATACGCGTCTCGGCCTCCACCTTGACGCCTTTGCCCGCCAAAGCGAACACCAGGGTCTGCGGAATGTAGCCAAGCGCCGACCCGGCGACGAAAGAGAGCATACGGACGTCGGTGACCCCGGCGGCCAAATTGGTCAAAGCATTGTTGCCGACCGGCAGAAGACGGATCAGCAGGGTCATAAGAAACGGGCTGGTCCCCAAAAAACCATCGACCTTGGCGACCATGCGCGGCCACTTGGCGCGCACCAGATCGCGGCCCAAAAACCGGGCGTAGCCGAAAGTGAGAATACAGCCCCCGGCGGTCGCCAGCACCCCCATGGCGGTGCCTTCCACAACCCCGAAAGCGTACCCGGCCAAGAAGCTGATAATCTGGCGTGGCAAGCCGACGGCCGTCAGCACCGCGCCGATGGCGAAAAACATCCCGTAGCCCCAAACGCCTTGGTCTTTGATGTTGGCGTCGATCCAGCCCTGGTCGAACCCGTCGGCGATGCCCAAACCTTTGACCGCGTAGCCGACGCCGACCAGCACGGCGATCATCACCAGCCCCTTGATGTAGGAGCCGATACGGATGTCGCCGGCGCCGTTTTGACCGTTCTCCGTGGCGGCCGGTTGGTCAGCCATCAAACGCCACCTCTTGGGCGGCCGGCACCTTGGCGCGTTTTTGCAGCCAGCGTACGCCGAACAGATCGACCACGCCGACCTTCAGGCGGTCCCAGGTGCCGTATTTGGACACGCCGCGCTCCCGGTGCCGGTGATTGACCTCGACCGACACCACCTTACCGCCGCGGCGGATCATCAGGGCCGGCAGAAACCGGTGCATGTGGCTGAAATAGGCCATATCGAGAAAGGCGGCGCGGGTGAACAGCTTCAGCCCGCAGCCGGTATCGGGCGTTGCGTCGCCCAATAGGCGCGAACGCACCCCGTTGGCGATCTTCGACGACCAGCGCTTGACCTCGGTGTCCTTGCGCGATTTGCGCCATCCGGCAACCAGCAGATAATCCGGGTCTTCAGCGTTTTTCAAAGTCTCGAGCAGCTTGGGAATATCCGCCGGGTCGTTCTGGCCGTCGCCGTCCAGGGTGGCAATGACCGGGGCCTTGGCGAACTTCACGCCGGTGCGCACCGCCGTACTTTGGCCGCAGCTCGCCGCGTGATTGACCACCCGCAGGCGCGGCTGTTTGGCCCGCGCGTCTTTCAGCTTTTGGGGCGTATCGTCGGAACTGCCGTCGTTACAATAGACGATCTCGTAGTCGCAGACGCCGTCAAGCGCCGCGGTGATTTCGTCGATCAACGGCTGGATGTTGTCCGCCTCGTTGAATACGGGCACGACCACCGAAAGTTCCGGCGCGCTATTTTTGGTTTTTCCGGCCATGAATAAGGGTCTTGGTCCCCGGTTGAAACGTTCCCCGCGTTATGCCACGCCACGACGTAGCGGCCAAGGATTTTACCGTTCTACACCGGCAATCTTTTCCAAGAGGTTTAAGGCCGCCTGATGATCCTCCATCGAGGCCGCAGCACAAGAGGGGCCGAGAACGGTGACGGCGAAATCCCGGTCGTGGGCGTCGCGCGCCGCCGCCTGGACCGCCAGATCGGTCGCCACGCCCATGACGGCGACCTGTTTGACGCCCTGGTTGCGCAAAATCGCCTCCAAGGGCGTCGCATAAAACGCGCTGACCCGGTGCTTGGTCACCACGGCCTCGTTTTCCAACGGCAGCACGTCGTCATGGAACTCGGTCGCCCAGGTGCCCAGTTGCAAGGCCTGGAACTGTTTGGCGGCGCCGAACAGGGGAGACGCTTCCGGCCATTCCGCATAGGTGGGCGAAAACCCCACCCTGACGTGAACCACCAGATCGCCCCGCCCCCGCGCTTCGGTCAGCGCCTCGGCGGCGTGGTCGAGGACGCCGTGTTCGTAATTGAAATCGGCGTATCCCTTGCCAGCCAACCGGCCCTCCGGATGAATAATTTCGTTGATGAAATCGATCGAAAGAAGAGCCCGTTCCGCCGCCATCGTATCACTCCATGTTACGCGATACCGACCAACTGAATGTTGAAGGTCAGGTCTTCACCCGCCAAGGGGTGGTTGCCGTCCAAGGTCACCGACTCTTCGTCGATATTGGTCACGGTGACCACGAAAATTTCGCCGTCCGGCGCCTCGGCCTGCAAGGGCATGCCCTGTTCCAGCTCGATATCGCCCGGCAAGGCCTCGCGCGGCACTTCTTGGACCATCTCGGCGTTGTGCTCGCCATAGGCCTCGGCGCAGGGAATAAGGACTTCCTTGCTTTCCTCGACCGCCATGCCGATCACCGCGTTTTCAAAGCCGGGGATCACGCCCCCTTCGCCGAGGGTGAACTCCAAAGGCTCGCGGCCTTCCGAGCTGTCGAACGTGGAGCCGTCACTCAAAGTGCCGGTGTAGTGAACCTGAACCGTATCGCCGGACTTCGCCTGCGCCATCTCTGGTCTCCTTCTGGATCAGAAGTGTTCCATGAAAACGCAGGGGGGTTTGGCTCCCACATTCCCAAAAAACAATAACAAAACATGCCCCATCATGCCCAGACCGCCCCAAAGGAGCAACCGTGATTTCTCCACAGGGAGCGGAGGGGGGGGGGGGAAGCCGAAATTACTCCTTCGATATTCCAGCGTTAACGAGAAAGGCTTTAACAGTTTGATACTTGTCACCATAAGCTCGAAAGTTCAGCACGGGATCTTGTTGAATATCCAGCTCATTATAGAACAGGAGAACATCGGTTCCTGTCGGGTTATCGATATTTCTATCATTCACCCATTTCTGGAATCGCAGGATGATCTCGCGGCGTGCCTTGTCCTTTTTCATAACGCCCTCCAAAAACTCTTCTCTTTATTCTACAAAACTTATCTGAAAGTTCCTCAACCCACCTAACCAAACAGATCAGCATGGGTGCCTGTGCGGATTAGGGTGACGGAGGTTGCGTCTTCGTCCCAAATCAACAGCCAGTCAGGTTCAATGTGGCATTCCCAACAGGGCAGCCAGTCGCCGGACAAGCGATGCGGTTTGTTTCGCGGCTCAAGCGCATTACCAATCACCAACTGATCGAGAATAACTTCAAGCTTGCTGAGGTTCTTCCGGCGCTTCTTCGCTTTCTTGAGGTCTTTCTTGAACTGGGTGCGTAACCAGCAACTCACGCATCGTCGGCGTCGGCCATCAGGTCTTTGACGCTGTCGTATCGGGTCAGCCCGTCTTTGGACTGGGCCTGCCGGATCGCCTCGCGGGTGGCGGCGTTGGGAATCTTCACATCAAACGGTAAGCCATGATGAAGACTGACCTGCTTGTAAAACAGCGTGATCGCCTGGGTCGCCGACAAGCCGAGGGTGGCGAACACCTCTTCGGCCTCATGCTTGAGGTCTGGTTCGACGCGGGCGCGGATCATTTCAGTTTTGGGCATGGCGCACCTCCTTCTCGCACAATGTACCACAAACGGGGAACAAATCAAGACACCCCACCTAAACTCCCTTAGGAGGGGAGGAACTTAAGGCGGTTTTCACTCTCCTCTTTTAGGGGGAGACGGAGGAGGTACGCCTCCCCATATGACGGCTGAAACATTTTTTTACTTGCCTGTAAAAACGGGCGGCACTACCCTTTGCGTAAAGGGCATGACCTATAGGTCATCATAACCATAAAAACAGACGACAGGGAGTATTGACGGTGGGCCAACGACCCAAGCCGCTTGCGGGACTCAAAGTCCTTGATTTAACGCGCCTGTTGCCGGGGCCGCTGTGCACCCTGCACCTGGCCGACATGGGCGCCGAGGTGATTAAGGTGGAAGACACCGGGGCGGGCGATTATTCGCGTTCGCTCGGTGCGCTCAAAACCGAGATGTCGCCGTTTTTCCATCTCGCCAACCGCAACAAGAAGTCCATAGCTTTGGATTTACGCAACGCCGACGGCCGCGAGGTGTTTCTCAAATTGGCAACCGACGCCGACATCATCGTCGAGAGCTTCCGCCCCGGCGTGGTCGACAAGCTGGGTGTGGGTTACGAAGCGGTCAAGGCGATCAACCCGCGCATCGTTTATTGCGCCATTTCCGGCTACGGCCAGGACGGCCCGTGGAAAGACAAAGCGGGCCACGACTTGAACTACCTCTCGGTCGCCGGGATCGCCGAGCAGATCGGCGGGCGCGAGGGGGGGCCGGTCCAGGCCAATTTCCAGATCGCCGATCTGGCGGGCGGTACGTTGAGCGCCGCCATGGGCATTTTGGCCGCCGTGGTCGATGCGACGCGCACCGGCCAGGGCCGCTTCGTCGACGTGTCGATGACCGATTGCTCCTTCGCCCACGGGATCATCCAGCTGGCCTCGTTGAACACCTTCGGCGGCACGGTGCCGCGCGGCCGCGACATGCTGACCGGCGGCTTGCCCTGCTACGGCATTTACGAAACCGCCGACGGCGGCCACATGGGCGTCGGCTCGCTGGAAAAGAAGTTCTGGGACATGGTTTGCGACACCCTGGGCCGCCCGGACCTGAAGGAAAAACATACGGTCTACGGCGAAGAGGCCGACCAAGTGCGGGCCGAGGTGGCGGCGATTTTCAAGACCAAGACCCGCGACGAATGGGCGGCGATTTTCAAGGACGTGGACTGCTGCGTCACGCCGATCTTGACCATGAAGGAAGCCGTCGCCCACGAGCAGCTTTTGGCCCGCGACATGGTGCTGACCCTGGACGATCCGGTCGACGGCCCGATGACCGAAGCGGCCTTTCCCATCAAGTTCAGCGACGACCACGTTGAGAAAGCCACCCCCGCGCCCAAGCAGGGTGCGGACACCGAAGACGTTTTACGCGGCATGGGCCTCACCGACGCCCAGATCGCCGCGCTTCGCGACAAAAAGATCATCCTTTAGGAGCCCCCGATGTTCGAACGCAAAATATTCGACGAAGACCTCAATATGTTCCGCGACTCGGTCCGCACCTTCATGGAGCGGGAAATCGAGCCCCATCACGACCAGTGGGAAAAAGACGGCCAGATTTCCAAGGAAGCCTGGCGAAAGGCGGGCGAAGCGGGCCTGCTCTGCTCGCACATCCCCGAAGAGTACGGCGGCGCGGGGGTCGACTTCCGCTTTTCCGCCGTGGTGCTGGAAGAGCAATGCCGCATCTTCGCCAGCGGCCTCGGCTTCTCGCTGCATTCGGACATCGTGGCTCCTTACATTCTTCACTACGGATCGGAAGAACAGAAGAAGAAATGGCTGCCCAAGATGGCCTCGGGCGAGGTGGTCACCGCCATCGCCATGACCGACCCGGCGGCGGGCTCCGACCTTCAGGGCATCAAGACCCGCGCGGTCAAGGACGGCGACGACTACGTGATCAACGGCTCCAAGACCTTCATCACCAACGGGCAGCTGGCCGACCTCTACATCGTGGTTTGCAAGACCGACCCGTCGCTAGGCGCCAAGGGCACCAGCCTGATTTTGGTCGAGGCCGACCGCAAAGGCTTCGCCAAGGGCCGCAACTTGGAAAAAATCGGCATGAAGGCGCAAGACACCTCGGAGCTGTTTTTCGACGACGTGCGGGTGCCGCAGTCCAACCTGCTCGGCGAGGAGAACATGGGCTTCGCCTACCTGATGCAGGAACTGCCCCAGGAGCGCCTGACCGTGGCGATCATCGCGGCGGCTTCGGCGCGGGCGACCTTGGAGACGACCATCGAATACACCAAGGACCGCAAGGCCTTCGGCAAATCCATCTCCGACTTCCAGAACACCCGGTTCAAACTGGCCGAAATGAAAACCCTGGTTGAAGTGGCGCAGGTGTTCGTCGACCGCTGCATCGAAGACCATATCGGCGACGGTTTGAGCGTTGAAGCCGCCGCCATGGCCAAATACTGGACCACCGAAATCCAGTGCCAGGTGGCCGACGAGTGCCTGCAACTGCACGGCGGCTACGGCTACATGTGGGAATACCCGGTGGCCCGCCAGTGGGCCGACTCCCGCGTTCAGAAGATCTACGCGGGCACCAACGAGATTATGAAGGAATTGATCAGTAGGTCGCTCTAGAGAGTGACCGACCGATAACAAGGAGGTTATCAAAACAATGACCGACGCCTATATTTTCGATGCCGTGCGCACCCCCCGCGGACGCGGCAAGAAGGACGGCAGCCTGCACGAAGTGACGCCGACCAGCCTGCTAAGCCACGTGCTGAAACGGCTGCGCGACCGCAACGAACTCGACACCGGCCAAGTGGACGACGTGGTGATCGGCTGCGTCGAGCCGGTCAGCGAGCAAGGGGCGGTGATCGCCCGGACCGCCGTGTTGATGGCCGACTACAGCCAAGAGACGGCGGGCACGGTGGTCAGCCGGTTCTGCGCCTCTGGCCTCGAAGCGGTCAACACCGCGGCGGCCAAGGTCAAGGCGGGCGAAGCGCAACTGACCGTCGGCGGCGGCGTCGAGGTTATGTCGCGCGTCCCCATGGGTTCGGGCGGCGGCGCTTACTGGAGCGACCCGGCGGTGATGGATAAGCTTTATTTCGTGCCCCAGGGCATCGGCGCCGACATGATCGCCACCTTGCATGGCTTTTCCCGCGACGACGTGGACGCCTACGCGCTGGAATCGCAAAAGCGTGCGGCCAACGCCTGGGAGAAAGGCTACTTCAAAAACACCATCGAGGCGGTCACCGACCAATTCGGCGAGGTGATTTTGGACCGCGACGAACACATGCGCCCCGAGGCGACCATGCAGTCCTTGGGTTCCTTAAGCGCCTCGTTTGAAATGCCCGGCCAGATGGGCTTCGACGCGGTGGGCATTCAGCGCTATCCCGAAATCGAAAAGATCAACCACGTCCATACGGCGGGCAACTCCTCGGGCATCGTCGACGGCGCGGCCGGTCTGTTGATCGGCACCAAGGAAGCGGGCGAGCGCGCCGGGTTGAAACCGCGCGCCAGGATCAAGGCCGCCGCCTCCATCGGCTCGGAGCCGACCATCATGCTGACCGGGCCCGCGCCCTCGGCCCGCAAGGCGTTGAAAAACGCCGGGATGGAAAAAGGCGACATCGACCTGTGGGAATTGAACGAGGCGTTCGCTTCGGTGGTCATGCTGTTCATGCAGGAAATGGACATCCCGCACGACAACATCAACGTCAACGGCGGGGCCATCGCCATGGGCCACCCCTTGGGCGCGACCGGCGCGATGATCCTCTCGACCTTGCTCGATGAGATGGAACGCCGCGATCTGGAAACCGGGCTGGCCAACCTCTGCGTCGGCGGCGGCATGGGCACGGCGACGATTTTGGAACGGGTGTAACGGGAAAAAGCGTACCCCACCTAACCTCCCCTAAAAGGGGAGGAACCGTCTCTCCCTCCCCCTATTAGGGGGAGCCGGAGGGGGTACCCTGACGTAAGGAAAGAGATAAGACGATGAGCGACATTCTAACCTATACGGTCGATAGCGACGGCATTGCGATCCTCACCTGGGACGACACGGGCCGCCCGGTCAACGTAATCAACGACGGCTCGACCGACGCCTTCACCAAGGTTGTCGAGGCGCTGGCCGCCGACGACGCGGTCAAGGGCGTGGTGCTGACCTCGGGCAAGCGCGACTTCGTCGTCGGCGCGGACCTGGAACAGTTCTTGGCAGCGGGCGACGACCACAAGGCGATCATGGGCATGCTGACCAAATTCCACGGCGCACTCAGGACCATGGAGAAAAGCGGCAAGCCCTTCGTTGCGGCAATGAACGGCTCGGCGCTCGGCGGCGGGCTGGAAGTAGCGCTCGGCTGTCATCACCGGGTCGCCGCCGACAATCCCAAGGCGCGCTTCGGTTTCCCCGAAGCCCAGATCGGCCTGTTGCCCGGCGGCGGCGGCACCCAACGCCTGCCCCGGATGATCGGCCTGCGGGCCGCCCTGCCCTTCTTGCTCGAATCAAAACGGATCGACGCCCAGGCCGCCCAGGGAATGGGGGTCGTCGATCAGGTGGTCTCTCCCGGCGACCTGATCGCCACGGCCAAGGCCTGGGCGCTTGCCAATCCGCAAGCCGCCCAACCCTGGGACGACAAGAAGTTCAAGCTGCCCGGCGGCGCGGTGCAGACGCCCAAAGGCATCGAGGCCTTCATGGGCGGCACCGCCATGCTCAAGGCCAAGACCAACGGCAACTACCGGGCCCAACAGCTCATCATGCAGTGCGTCTACGAAGGTTGTCAGGTGCCCATCGACACCGGGCTGAAGATCGAAATCCGCTACTTCACCGAACTGCTGGTCTCCAAGCAGGCCAAGGCAATGATCCGCAGCCTGTTCTTCGGCATTCAGGAAGCCAACAAGCTGAAACGCCGCCCCGAAGGCTTCGACAAGACCGAGTTCAAGAAAGTCGGCGTGTTGGGCGCGGGCATGATGGGCGCGGGCATCGCCTACCAAGCCGCCGCCGTCGGCGGCCTCCAGGTAGTGCTGCTCGACACCTCGGCCGAAAACGCCGCCAAGGGCAAGGCCTACTCCGAAGCCCTACTGGCCAAGCGGGTCAAGCGCGGCAAGATGGACCAAGCGAAAGCCGACGCCATCCTGAGCCTGATCCAACCGACCACCGACTTTAACGATCTGGCGGGCTGCGATCTGGTCATCGAGGCGGTGTTCGAAGACCGGACGATCAAGCAAGACGTGCTGAAGAAAACCGAAGCCGCGGTTGACGCCAACTGCCTGATCGCGTCCAACACCTCGACCCTGCCGATCAGCGGCTTGGCCGAGTACGTCACGGACGCCGAAAACTTCATCGGCCTGCATTTCTTCTCGCCGGTCGAGAAGATGCCGCTGTTGGAAATCATCATGGGCGACAAGACCAGCCAAGCGGCCCTCGCCAAGTCGCTCGACTTCGCCCAGCGCATCGGCAAGACGCCGATTGTCGTAAACGACAGCCGCGGCTTTTACACCAGCCGGGTGTTCGCCACCTACGTCATGGAGGGCTTGGCCCTACTCAAGGAAGGCGTCAAACCGGCGCTGATCGAAAACGCCGGCAAGATGGCCGGCATGCCGGTCGGCCCCTTGGCGCTGGCCGACGAGGTGAGCCTCGGCCTGATGCACCACGTGCAGAGCCAGACCAAGGCCGATCTGGGCGACGCCTATAAAGCCCACCCGGCCGACGAGGTCGTGGGCCTGTTCGTCGAAAAGCTCGGCCGCGTCGGCAAGAAGGCGGGCAAAGGGTTTTACGAATACCCGGAGAGCGGCGACAAGCGCCTGTGGCCCGACCTCGCCCAACACTTCCCGCTGGCCGACAGCCAGCCGGACGTCGAGACGGTCAAGAAACGCCTGCTCTACATCCAGTGCCTGGAAACCGTGCGCTGCATGGACGAAGGCGTGGTCGAAACCGCGTCGGAAGCCGACGTCGGCTCGATCCTCGGCTGGGGCTTCGCGCCCTTCCTCGGCGGCGTCCTCTCGGCCATGGAGGTGATCGGCCTCGACCAAGTGGTAGGCGATTGCCAATCCTTCGCCCAAACCTGCGGCGAGCGGTTCACCGTGCCGGAAAGCCTGAGGGCCAAAGCCGCCAACGGCGAGACCTTCCACGCGGCCTAAGGGATAAGATATAGCTCAAGCAAAATGGGGACATGTACTCGTTACGTGTCCCCTTTTTTGCGTTCAACGATAAGGCAGATACCCCCTCCAGCTCCCCCTAAAAGGGGGAGGGCATGAAAACGCCGCGTTCCTCCCCTCCTAGGGGAGGCTAGGTGGGGTACTTAGGTGGGGTACAACAAGGCCGCTTTCCTTTTTTGCCCATAAAACGACAAAAAAACGCCGGTTCAACGACAGAAAATGCACAAAAAACCCCACCCAAAATCGGCTAATGTATTGATTCACTTATAAAAGAGCTAAAACGGAAAAAATCCTTATCATTTTTTATCATTTTTCCCGACCGCGCCGCTAAAACGCTGGCAAAACAGTAGGTTATGCGGAACTGGCGAAGAAGGAATATAATCATATTTCGGTTGATTTGTCAAGATGGTGAAAGTCGGTGGACAAGTAAGGTGTCTCGGAACTCCGCCCGGTAAATTAAGTAAGGCGTCCCCAGAACTTAATCGGCCCCGCACAGCACCGCGCAGAGCGTCAGCAGCAGCACCTCATCAAGCGGGTAAACCACCTTCAGCGCCTGCCGCGGGTCCGGCAAATCGGCAAAATGCTCAAGAAAATCAAGCTGCCCTCCAACGCCAAGCGCTTCATCGTCATTCATCAGCCGCCTCCCTTGTCCAATCAACAGGGGAGGGAGAATCACAAATCGCCCCTCAAGGCCAGAAAAAACTCATTCGATTGCCCTGATGATGAAGCCACAAAATGTTGAACATCGGGGTGGAAACATATACCTTATTTTGGCGAGGTGCCCTGTGTTATGAATCCAAAAAACAAACAATTCTCAGTTGTTGATCTCTTCTCTGGTGCTGGTGGTATGTCCTATGGCTTCAAGGCTCATGGGGCGTATGACATGATTGCTGCGGCTGACGCGGAAATTGGTAAACCGACCTCAGGTGATGGACGGCTCCAGTGCAATGAAACCTACAGCAACAATATTGGGATTGATCCAAAGAAAGCTAATTTAGCTGACGTTTTGGCATCTGATATTCGTGGCCTCCTAGAAATTGGTGATCGCAAGGTCAATGTCCTGAGCGTCTGTCCCCCTTGCACTGGCTTTAGTAGAACAAACCCTAAAAACCATTTGCGCGATGATGTTCGGAATGGGTTGGTATCCAAAGCTGCGGATTTTGCCATATCTTTAGATGCGGATGTCGTAGTGATGGAGAATGCACGAGAGCTTATCCGTGGAAATTTCCTTCATCATTACCGAGCATTTCGGGAACGGCTGGAAGACAGCGGATATAATGTCTTTGGACGCAGCTATATGTTGAGCAGATTTGGCCTTCCACAAGTCCGTGAGCGCTCAATCATCATTGCGGCCAAGGAAGAATATCCACTCTATACGCTTGAAAGCATGTGGGATGGCTGGGCGGTAAAGAAAGCGGCTCTCACTGTTCGTAGAGCTTTGTCTGTAGCGTCCAAGGCGAAGAACGCAAATCATCAATTTCCTGGGTTTGGGTCTGAGACCGTTAAACGACGTTTGGCTGCGATTCCTGTGGATGGCGGTTCTTGGATGGATTTGCTAGATCGTCCAGATGCTGACGACCTAATGACGGGCTCTATGAAGCGGATAGCTGCAGCAGGAAAATTTGGTTCATATCCTGATGTCTATGGTCGCATGGCTTGGGACAAGCCAGCCCCCACTATCAAGCGCGAGTGCGCGCATATTGGAAATGGTCGATATGCTCATCCTGAGCATAACCGACTCTGCACGGTTGCCGAGATGGCATTGTTGAACGGATTCCCTCACAGCTATAAGTTTAATGGTGGTTCACTCGCCAATATCTACCGTCATATTGGGGATGCCGTTCCACCGATGATTTCCTACCAACTGGCTCACCTGTGCCGGTGGATTTTAACGAATGAACAGCCAGGTATGCAGGAGCTTGTCCTCCCTGGAACCAGTTTGCGATCTTCTGACTTTGTTCGAGATGCTGCATGACGGTTCCTCCTGACGCTACAGAACAGAGATATTTGGACGAGCTTCTCAGTGCTATGCGTGGCCCTTGTGACGCCGCATTTCCTGCTGCATCAGATTTTGTTAGCGAAAATTTCGCTAGAGAGTTTCGTGCTACACTTCTGATTCATCATTATTTTTTAAAAGCTCCTTTAGCCACGAATTCATTCGAAGCCGCGTTTATACGTGCAGCACAAGCTGCTGGTCACAAGATAAAGCCAGCACCAGATGGCCAGCGCTTCTGGGACGTCGAAATGGACGGCAAAAAAATCAGCTTAAAGTCCACGGCTGCTGCGAGCTTACGTGAACAGACACTTCATATTTCAAAACTTACTGAAGCTGCGTGGATTCAGGATATGCGCGGTGCGGCACAACGCGAGGAGGAGACAAAAAAACTTTTTGCCGAATATGTCAGCACCGTCGATAGCATCGTTCAGCTTCGCTTATTCAAGAAAAAAGCCTTCTATGAACTTGTGGAAATACCCACTGAGCTTCTGGCGCAGGTAGCTGACGTTCCGCGAGCAGAGTTCGCGCCAGATGGTCCTTCGATAGGGATACCAGTAGGCACAAACCCTCCTGACTTCACGTTAAAGCTGGACCGCTCCGACGCCAAAATTACACTGGCCAACATTCGCAAAGACGTGTGCTCTGTTTTGGCTACATGGCAACTTGGTGTCTAGGCCGTAGACTCATTAAATCTGAGCCAAATCCGAATTGCGGCCAATTTTACCATTGCAAGATAGGTTGACCCAAGTTTGTCGTATCGGGTTGCGATACGCCGGAAGTATTTGATCTTGTTAAAGAACCTCTCCACGAGATTGCGGTCCTTGTAGAGCGACTTGCTGAAACAGCAATTCCACTTCTTTCCTGCCCGATTGGGAATGTTCCAATTGCGGTGACAGTCCACTAAACCGATAGAGCCAAACAAAGCACGGCGACAGAAAGTCTCAACACGCATGCTCCCGCTCCCTCCGGAACCGTTGTATAACCCCGGGCAGGATGCCGTTGGCCCGGTCGATCCAGCGGGCGAAAAGGATATCGTCGCTCTTAATCGGGGCCTGCGTGTTGCCTTGCAGCCAGCGCATAACCTCCGTCCATTGCCATAAGGGCGACGTGGTATCCAGCCGGGCGACCGGTATGGGGAAGCCTTGGCCGCGGGTGCCCTTGACGTAGTTGGAAATCGCCGCCCGGGTCAGGCCGGAGCGTTCGGCGATTTCCGTCGCGCTGACGAGCGGGTCCGGCTCGATGCGGACCGGGCGCAGGCCGGCCTGGCAAATGGCGTCGAAAGCCGTGAAGATGGCCTTGGCGAAGGTCGCCGCCTCGCGGTCGAATTCGACGATGAAAGCCCCGGCGCGCTCGACAACCAACGCATCGTCGCAGCCCGCCTCGAATAAGGCGTCGACGATTTGATCGCTGTCCCGCCCCCCTTCGGCAGGCGCACAGGCAATGGTGAAGCTGTAGGTCTTCATTGGTCTGGCCGTTGCTGGGTTTCGGAGAAGCACTCAAAGCATTCTCCTTGTGTATTGAGGTATATCGAGACTATGCCCGACGTTGACAATTGTCAACAAGCCTCCATACCCCGGCCTTGCAGCTTTTCGATCTGCTCTGCGATGGACGTGGGTTGCTTTGGAAATTTCAAGGGCGTCTCTTCCCCCAAAAAGTAACCCCCCATGGTGCGCCGTTCTTATGAGAGGCGTGGGGGGTGTTGTTGGCCCAACAATGAATCATTCGGAGTCCCCAATCAACAAAAAATACCATAAAACTCCATGCGCGTGTATTTTTTAGCTCTTAATATCTAGAGCTGTCCCACCTGCTTTGGACACCTTATCAATTAACCTCACCCGTCCTCCTACATGCCATTTTTACGGCGGAGAGAACGCATTAGCGGGGACACGATCCGTTTTTCTTCGAAAACCGGGCATGCCCCCAGAATGCTTGGGAAACCAGCCGCCGCCCCCTTACGCCGCGCGGATATCGCGGCCCGCTTTTTCGAAGAAGAAGCGGCGCTCGCCGAAGGCCGGTTTGAGGTCGTCGAGCCAGGCGGCCTTTTCGTCGAACTTGGCGAAGAACGGGCGGTAGGTCCAGTCCGGGTCGCGGCCTTGCAGCATGCGCAGGGCGAACACCTTTTCCCCGGCGATGTCGGTCACGCCCTGCACCTCGATTTTGCCCGGCGTGGCGCTCATCGACGGCCCGCGCACCGTGCGGGCGATGCCCGAGACCGACGAAGCGGCGTCCCGAAAGATTTCCCAGGCCCGGCCTAAGGGCACCTCGAAGTAGTGCCGCGCCCCGGTGTCGCGGGCGACGAACATATAGTAAGGCACCATGCCGAGCCCGACCTGTTCGCGCCACATACGCGACCAGACCGCCGGGTCGTCGTTGATGTGTTTGAGCAGCGGCCCCTGACAGCGGATCGTCGCGCCGGTATTGCGGATGCGCCCGATGGCCTCGGCGACGGCGGGCGGGGTCATCTCGCGCCAATGGTTGAAGTGCGCCATGAAGGAAACGCTGCGCCCTTGGGCGACCAGCCGCTCGAACAGCCGCAACAGATCGTCGGCGTCGGCATCGGTGGTGAAGCGGTAGGGCCAGTAGGTCAGGGCCTTGGAGCCGAAGCGCAGGGTGCGGATATGCTCCAGCCCGCCGTCCAACAACGGCTTCAAATATTCCTCCAGATGCCGGGCCTGCATGACCATCGGATCGCCGCCGGTCATCAACAGGTCGGTGACTTCCTCGTGTTCGGCCAGATAGCGGTGCACCTCCGACGCCTGCATGTTGGCTTGGCGCAGGTCCGCGTCGCCGACGAACTGCGGCCAGCGGAAGCAGAACGAACAATAGGCGTGGCAGGTCTGGGCGCGGGCCGGAAAACACAGCACGGTCTCGCGGTATTTGTGCTGCAATCCGTTGACCCGCCGGCCGTCGAGCCGGGGCACGTTGTGTTCCAACTGCCCGGCCGGGTGCGGGTTCAAACGCGCGCGGATTTTCCAGGCCAGGGCCTCGACCTCGGCCTTGGGCGCGTCGCGGCGGATCAACTCGGCCATGTCGGAAAAATCGCCGGGTTTCAGCATGCCCGGCTGGGGAAAGACCAACTGATAGATCGGATCGTTAGGCAGGTCGTCCCAGTCGATCAACTGCTCGGCAACGTAAGAATTGACCCGGAAAGGCAACACGCTGCCCACCACCTTGACGGCGAAACGGTCTTCTTTGGGCAAATCGGCGAGCCCCGGTATGGCGTCCAAATGACGGAGAGTGAACGGCTTAAATTTCTGTTTGCTTTGGTTATGCTCCAAGGTTTCTCACCCGTTTATAATCCTTTCGTTTGCCGGCGAAGACGATCGGTAAAGTGATCGCGGCGGCCACTTGTTAGGTGGTCGCTTGTGCCAGTCGTCGGTTTCCAGATTTGTCAGGCATCATAAGGATTTTCCCCGGCGGTTCACCCGGTTTTTTTATGAAACCTGCCCGGACGGGCGGGCGACGGCATATCCAACGCCTCGCCGTTTCAAGTTTTTCTGCGGTTTTTCAAAACCCTACGGGCAACCTTAAAAAGGTTTTTTCGGCCCGTTCCTTTCTTCACCCCGGCAAATCTTCTAGAGTGCGATCGACTTAGTCTGGATCGCTTTGCGATCCTGATTAAGTCGTGAATCGCCCTCTACACATTAAAAACGAGCAGATTCACGCATTCATATTTCACCACGCAGTGGTTCAACATAAATACGATCTGCTCTAGGATAGGGCTGAGACGCTTGAGGTGGAAACGGCGTTCTTTCCCTCCCCCTTGTAGGGGGAGTTGGAGGGGGTACCCCACCCGGCCTCCCCTAGAAGGGGGAGGAGGAGTTCCGCAATCCGCTTGTCGCGTCAGGAGCAACATTTTTTCGGATCTCGGGTTTAACCGCTTGGGAAAAGGAGACCGACAAACAGTTTTAACGAAAGGCCTTGGCATGTTCGAAGCGACCGAACAGGAGGAACTTTACGAGACCGACTACGAGGTCGGTCAGGACAATCTCCAACAATGGGGCATGGACATCCACCATCCGGTGTTCTGGATTTCATCCGGCCTCGTCCTGCTCTTCGTCATCGGCGTCTTGATGGCCCCGGAAGCGGCGAAAACCGCGTTCGACGGCGCGAAATGGTGGGCGATCGGCGCGTTCGATTGGCTGTTCATGATCGGCGCCAACGTCTTCGTCCTCTTCTGCCTGGTGCTCATCGTCCTGCCGGTCGGCAGCATCCGTCTGGGCGGCGACGAGGCCAAACCGGAATTTTCCACCCACTCGTGGTTCGCCATGCTGTTCGCCGCCGGGATGGGCATCGGCTTGATGTTCTGGAGCGTCGCCGAACCGGCGGCCTATTTCACCGGCTGGTACGAAACCCCCTTGGGCGTCGAGGCCCACACGCCCGAGGCCGCCCGCAAGGCCATGAGCGCCACCATGTTCCACTGGGGTCTTCACCCCTGGGCGATCTATGCGGTGGTCGGGCTGTCGCTGGCGTTTTTCTCCTACAACAAAGGCCTACCGCTGACCATCCGTTCGGCGTTTTATCCGCTGATCCAGGACCGCGCCTGGGGCCCCTTCGGCCACCTGATCGACACGGTCGCCGTGGTCGCCACCCTGTTCGGGCTCGCCACCTCGCTGGGCTTCGGCGCGCAACAGGCCTCGGCGGGGCTCGCCTATCTGTTCGGCTTCGAGGCCGGGATCAACACGCAGATCGGCATCATCGTCTTCGTCACCTCCGTCGCGCTGATTTCGGTCGTCCGCGGGCTCGAAGGCGGGGTCAAAATCTTAAGCAACATCAACATGGGCATCGCCGGGATGCTGTTGCTGTTCGTCCTGATCGTCGGCCCGACGGCGCTGATCTTCTCGACCATGGGCACGACGCTGGTCGGCTACCTGGGCGACATCGTCGACTACAGCAACTGGATCGGCCGCGACGACGAAAAATGGATGCAAGGCTGGACGGTGTTCTACTGGGCCTGGTGGATTTCCTGGTCGCCCTTCGTCGGCATGTTCATCGCCCGGGTCTCCAAGGGCCGCACGGTGCGCGAGTTTATCACGGCTGTTTTGATCATCCCGACCCTGGTGACGGTGGTCTGGATGAGCGTGTTCGGCGGCTCGGCGCTCGATCAGATTCAAAACAACGTCGGCGCGCTGGCGAACGGTCTCGGCAAGGTCGAACTGGCCATGTTCCAGATGCTGCACAACCTGCCCCTGCCGATGCTCACCTCGGCGGTCGGCATCGTCCTGGTGCTGGTGTTCTTCGTCACCTCGTCGGACTCGGGCTCGCTGGTCATCGACACCATCACGGCGGGCGGCAAGGTCGACGCGCCTGCGGTGCAAAGGGTGTTCTGGGCGACCATCGAAGGCGTGGTCGCCGCCGCCCTACTGTTCGGCGGCGGCGCCGACGCGCTCACCGCGCTCCAGGCGGCGGCCATCACCGTGGGCCTGCCGTTCACCGTGGTGCTGATCGTCATGTGCTGGAGCTTGTATCTGGGCCTCAAGCACGAAGAGAAGTTCGTCGAGACGACGGAGTAGGTGCAAAGCATTGGCGGGGACATGATTTTACATTGAAGAACACCAGCTTACGGCTTGACGGACGAGCTAAGGACACTGAGGCTGGGACAATAAAAATATTCGAATTCAGAATATTCCAAGATAGAATTTATACTCATCGTATGAGTCCGCAAAAGAGTCGATTTGATCCAGATTACCCCATCCTTCTGAGCGCTTTGAAAGAGGCGCGCAGCAAGTCTGGTTTATCCCAGACCGAAGTTGCACGTACCCTAGGGATAACACAGTCGATCTGGAGCAAAATTGAGACCGGAGAGCGCCGAATTGACCTCATAGAACTTCGCCGATTCTGCAATTCCATCAGCATCGACTTCACAGATTTCATTAAAAAAATTGATGCTAAGATGTCATGACAGAAGAAAATAATACAGAATTATTGCGCATGCTTACGAGGCGCTACAACGCGAGCCCTCAGGCCCTCGTGGCGGTTCTTTGCCCACTCCTCATCCCGATACGATCAATAGACAAGGCTATTATTAAACTGGGCGGACAGTCGCATTATCGCGCGTCGTTCACCATTGCTATAAACGACGAAAATTGGTCGGTAGTACAACGAGGAAGGACTGGAAAGTTCGTTCCGGCGGGATATGGGGGCGGCGAACCGGGATGGCGTGAGATCGCGAAAGGACGAATAATCGATATAGACCACGACGAAGGCATAGCTGAAGGCGAGATCTATGTAGGAGGCACCAAAAGTGACTTAGAACGATCTCTCGCGGAACTTACAGATCAAGATTATTTAGAAATAGATCAATATGGAGCTGCCGCGAAAGTCCTCAGCGGCCTTGCAGAATACAATCTTGTAAATGACCTTCTAACCAGGGGATATCGAGTCCAGCGGATGCCGGAAGATATGGCGCGGCATTTAGGGCATTACGCAAATTATGATTTCGAAGTTTCTAAGAATGGTGAAACCCGCCGTGTTGAAGTAAAATCACTCTGGGGTACAAATACGCGTTTTGCGCGACTAATTCACAGCACAACAACGCGCCCAAAGGGTCTCGAGGCGTCATGGACGCCTCAACAACGAGCGAACTATTACCCAACTAGCAGTTGTAAATTTGCAACCCAGGACATTTTCGCCGTAAGCTTGTTCCTTCGAACAGGCCAAATCGGCGACTTTGCATTTGCTCGGTCTGTACCAAAAGATGAGCAACTGCACGGATTACCGCGCGCATCTAACTACCCTGAACACGTAAATCAAAATCCGTTGTGCGATATAGGTGACGGCACATGGTTTGCCACTATCGATGATGTTTGGAATCTAACGTGAGAACTCCAACCCATGCGAGTTTAATGCATCATCAAGAGCCCTGAGTCTCGAAGCTGTCTCCTCAAGAGCTTCGCCAACTTTCCGTGCAGCGTGTTCTAAATCCTCAATTGAATCTTCTTTTACAGGTAGTTTGAATTTCACAACATCTTTCTCAGAGATGGCCGGATACGCGATGCCCACATTGTGCCGCTCCATTTGATCCAAGACGAATCGCGAGACGAGAAGACGACGAAGGAGATAGGGGTCAATTTTTGTTGGCCTCAGAACTGCCAGGCCTGTCGTGCAAATTGCACCATCCAAACTCTTTGGCACAACGCCGACTGCCCCCCTTTCGGGACGCACCGTCGATACTAGAACATCCCCTGCTTTCACCTTCTTTCTTGCCCGACTTGGTGCCTTATTTGCAGAAATATCGTTAGCGTTAACCCAGCCAGTTTTAGGGTCGATACTGGAAATCTCTATATATTTGAAATCACCAGAAAAAATCCGCCGAGGATTTACCCTTTCATCTACAAGCTGGGCGACATCAGAGACGGTTTGCAGTTCGTTCTTCCCATCATCCCCATTAAGTGACGGATGCGCGTGGTAAATCGCATCCCATCGCTTAGCCTTTGAGGGCAATTCTACCCAACGGCCAAAGTTCGCAGCGGTTTCACCTTTGAGCTCCCTTGCAATCGCCGGAAGATCATTTTCTGGTATTGGCCTGCGCCGTCGATACCCGCCACGCGTAGCGACATCAAAGCCAACCGCATTGCACACGCCGAAATACACATTCTCCGGTTTAGAAGCATTATCTTTTTTTCTTCGCAGTGTGAGAATTGATGTCTTTGTAGAAGTGCCAGCGGCCGCAAATGTTACCGACGGCAAAGAGACGATAGACAGCACTTCACAATGCTTGCGGATATAGTCGCGCATATCCGCGTAGAGCCCTTGACCCGTCAATAAATTATCCGGGACCACGGAAACAAGAACCCCACCAGGTGCAAGCCATTCTATGTACCGCTCAAAGAACAAAAGCTCGGAGTCGATGGAGCGACCATTTTTGAGATATTTCTTTATAACATCGTAGTCAGCGATTTCGTCGCCAGAATATGAAGCTCCAAATGGCGGATTCGTTAGAATTAGCCAACACTTTCCGAGAACCGAATCAAGAGTCTCGTCATGTTTATCGAGTGCATTCGCTCTTAATATTTGTGCTTCCCCAGCACCGAACAGGTATAGATTCGTTATGGCCAAATGCGCCATACGCATCGACTTATCAAATCCGACGATCTTATTGTGAAGAGCGGTAGATGACCACTTGTGAAAATCTGAAGACGAGTTCCTAGATCGAACAACTTCTGAAAGGATTTGAGCAGCAGCTCCAAGAAAGGAGCCTACACCACAAGATGGATCAAGTATTACGCCCGATTCCCCAATTTTGTCCGGGCTTGTGAGTATCGTTTTCTTTTCTTCACTCAGGCATGAAAGACCATAAATTGTCATCAAATTGACGATTTCTGGGGGCGTGAGATATTGCCCCATCTCTTTTTCATCAACGAACGATCCACACACAAACCTCGAAAAAATCGCGTTAACAATGTCATCGCGGCCATGTGCATGAGCTTCTCTGACGGCATCCCGTGTTTTTTCTATCGCACTGATTACTGAAATCGCGAATTTATTATCGGCACCAGAGAGATTTAAAGACATGTAGCGTTCGTCAAGCGAGGCCTTCTGTTCTGCGCTCAATAGGCGGTCATAAGCCTGATATACGAACTGAGAAAGAGAAGATGCGGCATCCTTCTCATTTTTGAACATTGAGAGGGATATTCCATCACCGCCAGAATCGAGGGAAACTATATGTGCGAAGAAGAGAGAAGCAATAAAGTCCAAACAATCCTGTTGCGACGAAAAATGGCTGTGGCTGTGAAAAAGTTCGCGAATTTCACTGAGAACATCCAGCAGGTGCGACTCGATTTTTTGTAGTCTTGGAGCAATTGGCGTGGATGAGTGCCGAGAAAACAGGTCTTCATGCAACTGCTCGCCTTGTCCAACCAAACTTTGTAGACGGCGTTGATGTGCTGGGCGTGGAACCGACTGTTTTTTCCGCCAACGTGACAACGTCGCCACAGAAATACGAAGCTTGTGAGCAGCGGTAGTTAAGTCGTTATCGCATCGAGCTATGAAACTCTCTACAAGATGTGGTATAACATTTTCATTCATAGACTACCTGCAGTATTCTAAATTAGAATATGATCTGCAAAAAATACCACGCATGTGGCGGACTGACAATATACAAAAACCCTTTTTGTGTGCCGCTTGCGGATGGGGAGCTGTATTTATTTAGGGTCTGAAGCAGCTAAAATCATGGTATAAACAGGCTAAGCACTAACCATTAGCTACTTCAGCCCCTTATATTAATCTTCGTCCATCACCCCTTTTTTACAACTTTTTGCAGCGCTCTTTCCGCCCCCGGATGTATGACTGTTGGGCGTTCCAACAAAGCTGATAAACTGGTGAGGCCCCAAGATGAGCGACACATTCGCCCCGTTCGATTACGACGCCGCCCGTGCGGACTTCTCCCTGCCGGTGCCCGACGATTTCAACTTCGCCTTCGACGTGGTCGCCAAGCGGGCGCGGGAAGCCGACAAGACGGCGTTGATCGCCATCGACCGTTCGGGTGAAACCGTCACCCGCCACAGCTACTCCGATTTGGACCGCGCCTCCAACCGCTTCGCCAACGCGCTGATGACCCTGGGCGCTGAAAAAGGCGACAGCGCCGTGGTCGTGTTGCCGCGCATTCCGGCTTGGTATCACGTGATCCTCGGCTGCACCAAAACCGGCGTCGTCGCCATGCCGGGCACCAACCTGCTGACCGCCAAGGACCTGGAATACCGGATCAACCGGGCCGGGGCCAAGATGGCCGTCGTGACCGATAAGCACGCCGAAGCCATCGAAACCATCCGCGACAAATGCCCGACGCTCGAGACCCTGATCGTCGTCGGCGGCGAGCGCGACGGCTGGCGGAGCTTCGACGCCTTGTGCGCGGCGGAAGCCGACACCGTCGACCGGGCCGCCCTGCCGCAGACAAAAGTCGACGAGTTGATGCTGATCTATTTCACCTCGGGCACCACCGCCATGCCCAAGATGGTCGGCCGCGATCACTCCTACGCGCTGGCCCATTCGATCACCGGCGACTACTGGATGGACTTAAAGGAAACCGACGTCCACTGGACGCTGACCGACACCGGCTGGGCCAAGGCCGCCTGGGGCCTGCTCTACCCGCCGTTGCTGGCTGGCGCGGCGGTCATTCTGTATGACGGCGAAGGCTTCGACGTGGATGTGCACTTAAAGATCATCGCCGAGCAGAAAGTCACCACCTTCTGCGCGCCGCCGACCATCTACCGGGTGCTGGCCCAAACCGATTTGTCGGGCGCCGACCTCTCCTCGTTGCGCCACTGTTTCGGCGCGGGCGAACCGCTTAACCCCGAAGCCATGCGCGCCTGGAAGGACAGCACCGGCTGCGACATCTACGACGGCTACGGCCAGACCGAAACGGTCAACATCGTCGCCAACTTCCCCGGCATGGAAATCCGCCCCGGCTCCATGGGCAAACCCTGCCCCGGCCTGACGGTGGACATCATCGACGACGAAGGCAACGTGGTCGCCGACGATACGGTCGGCCACATCGGGGTCAAGATCACCGAGCCCTACCCGCCGGGCCTGTTCAAGGGTTACTACATGGACGACGCGGCCACCGCCAAGTCGTTCCACCACGGCTGGTACTACACCGGCGACACGGCGACCCGCGACAAGGACGGCTACATCTGGTTCGTCGGGCGGGCCGACGACGTGATCACCTCGTCGGGCTACCGGATCAGCCCGTTCGAAGTGGAAAGCGCCCTAATCGAACACCCGGCCGTGGCGGAATCCGCCGTGGTCGCCAAGCCCGACGAGATGCGCGGCGAAATCGTCATGGCCTTCATCACCCTGGCCAGCGGCTACGAAGCCAGCGACGAGCTGGCCAAGGACATTCAGGACTTCGTCAAAAACCTCACCGCGCCCTACAAATATCCGCGCAAGATCGAGTTCCGCAAGGAGCTGCCCAAGACCATTTCCGGCAAGATCCGCCGGGTCGAGCTGCGCGACGAAGCGGCCCGGATGTAAAAATCCGGGACCGTTTCTTATCCCGTTTGCGGCAGGCCGTCTTTCCCTTACACTCTCAAGGCCTTAAGGGAGGACGACGATGACGGAAATCACCGGGTTGCTTTCGGCGATCATTCTCGACGGGAAAGGCCATGGGCGGGAAATCGCCGCCGCCGAGTTGGCCGGCTGGACCGCCGATCAGGGCGGGCTGTGGATCCATCTCGACTGCAAGGACCCGTCGACCGACAAATGGCTGCGCGAGGTGGCCGGGCTCGACAGCTACGTGATCGACGGATTGCTGGCCGAAGAATCCCGTCCCCGGTTCGACCCCTACGAAGACGGGACGCTCTTGGTGCTGCGCGGCGTCAACCTCAACCCCGGCGCCGACCCGGAAGACATGGTTTCCATCCGCATCTGGATCGAAAAAGACCGGATCATCTCGACCCGGGTGCGCAACCTGATGGCGGTCGAGGACGTGCGCGGCCAGTTGCGGGCCGGCAAAGGCGCGCTGTCGCTCGGCCATCTGGTCGCCCGGCTGGCCGCCGCCATGACCGAACGCATGACCCCGACCATCGCCGAGTTGTCCGACGTTTCCGTCGAGTTGGAAAACCGGATTCTGTCAACCGAAACCGGCCAGACCGTCGAGTTCCGCGATCTGCGCCATAAACTCATCGACTCCCGCCAAACGGCCATTTCGCTGCGGCGCTACATTCACCCGCAACGCGACGCGCTGATCCGCTTCGTCTCGTTGGACGAAGACTGGATGGACGAGCGGGTGACCGGCCGCCTACGCGAAACCATCGACCGGGTGACCCGGATCACCGAAGAGCTCGACGAAATCCGCGAACGCGCCGCCGTGGTCCAGGACGAACTGACCAACCGCATTTCACAGCGCATGGAAAAAACCATGTACATCCTCACCGTGGTCGCCACGGTGATGCTGCCGCTCGGCTTCCTCACCGGCCTGCTCGGCATCAACGTCGGCGGCATCCCGGGAGCCGAAACCCCCTGGGCCTTCTGGGCGGTCTGCGCCGGATCGGTGGCGATTATCGTGATAGAGCTGCTGCTGCTCCGGCGCTTGAGGTGGCTTTAAATTAGATGCCCCCCCTAAAAGGCCGTCTTGGGCGAGCTTGCATAATTGTCTAGTTATATCTGAAAGAGTTCTCCGCCTCTTCAGCCGTCGTGCCCGGACTTGCTCCGGGTACCCACGACTTCAAAGCGGAAGAGCCCAAGTCGTGGGTACCCGCATTCGCGGGCACGACGGTTGAAGAAGCGGAAAAGGGCATTCAAAATCAAACCGGACAGTTGTGGATCAAGTCCGGGCATGACGCTGATTTATGTTTACCCCATAGCCCTTTCCGCACTTAGCCGTCATTCCGGGGCCCCAAAGGGGAACCCGGAATCCAGAATACCTAACCGCGGAACCATCCCTGGATTCCGGATATGCGCCAAGGCGCATTCCGGAATGACAATGTCTGTCGTTATTACAACCTCTCCGGCGGGGTGAGGAACCTTGCCGTTTTGCCGTGGTCTTCCATGGCTTCCTTCATTTCCATCCGCGCAATGGAGCGGATGTGCACTTCGTCCGGTCCGTCGGCGAATTGCAGGGCCCGGCCCCAGCCCCAGATGTTGGCCAGCGGCGTGTCGGGCGACACGCCCATGGCGCCGAAGGTCTGGATCGCCCGGTTGGTCACCGTGGTGTGCAGGCGCGGGCAGACCACCTTGATCATCGAGATTTCCTTGCGCGCCGCCTTGGCGCCCACGTTGTCGATCATCCAGGCGGCTTTCAGCACCAGCAGGCGGGCCTGTTCGATCTCGACGCGTGAGAGGGCGATCCATTCGGCCACCGTGCCGTGTTCGTGAAGATACTTGCCGAAGGTCTTGCGCTCGGCGGCCCGCTCGCACATCAGCTCCAGCGCCAGCGAGGCCTGGCCGATGGAGCGCATGCAGTGGTGAATACGCCCCGGGCCCAAGCGCGCCTGGGCGATGGCGAAACCGGCCCCTTCTTCGTGCAGCAGGTTGCTGACCGGCACCCGAACGTTCTTGAACACGATCTCGCAATGACCTTCCGGCGAGTGATGGTTCATCACCGTGATATTGCGCACCACTTCCAGGCCCGGCGTGTCCATGGGCACCAACACCATGCTTTGACGGCGGTGGGTCGCTGCCTCCGGGTCGGTCTGGCCCATGACGATGGCGATTTTGCAGTTGGGATGGGCCGCGTTGGTGATGAACCACTTGCGCCCGTTGATCACGTATTCGTCGCCCTCGCGCTTGATCAGCGTCTGGATGTTGGTGGCGTCGGACGACGGCACGTCCGGCTCGGTCATGGCGAAACAGGAGCGGATTTCGCCATTCAACAACGGCTCCAGCCACTGCTTTTTCTGTTCTGCATTGCCGAACATGTGCAGCACTTCCATGTTGCCGGTGTCGGGCGCGTTGCAGTTGAACACCTCGGACGCCCATTGGACCCGGCCCATCAGCTCGGCCAGCGGCGCGTATTCCAGGTTGGTCAGCCGGGTGCCCGGCTCGTCGTCCTTGAGGCCCGGCAGAAACATGTTCCACAGGCCTTCTTCCTTGGCCAGGGCCTTTAAATCTTCCATGAAGCTCGGCGGAAACACCCCGTCGCGCTCGACTTCCTCGTTGTACTGGCGGATGCGCGGGATGATGTGCGCATCCATGAAATCGCCGACGCGACGCCGCAACTCCTCGACCTTGGGGGTGTATTGGAAGTCCATGGGGCTGGTCCTTTGTGAATTTTCGACTATTGTCGGGTGATATCCGTTAGCAACCGACTTTAGGCTTCGCCATGCGCCT
>Ga0209475_10001637_pt1 | contig 26988 bp, 28 predicted proteins | sample tdDd471_FD_187128 | JGI IMG/M metagenome (GOLD analysis project Ga0209475, IMG submission 187128) | Marine sediment microbial communities from the Atlantic coast under amendment with organic carbon and nitrate - tdDd47.1 (SPAdes)... | ecosystem: Environmental > Aquatic > Marine > Coastal >... | reverse complement strand
AAGAAAGGTCTGAAACTGTTCAACCGGTATGAGTTGGATATCCACTAGCAGCTATCAGAGGGTGGCCATGACATCAAAGAGGCCTGTGGTGAAGACTGTGACAATTTTAATCACCCAAGATCCGAAAATCAGCAAAGTGATAAAAACAGCTACAATTTTAGGAACAAAGGTAAGGGTTTGTTCATTTATTTGGGTTGCCGCTTGAAAAATAGAAACAAGCAAGCCGACCAACAGAGCGACAATCAGCATTGGGGCAGCACACATAAGGATCGTTTGAATCGCCTTACGACAGATATCAACAGCTAATTCAGGATTCATTATTTATTATCCTCAGTTCTGTAGAAAGTCAGCATGAAATTTTCCTTATACCCCGAAACTCTTAATGAGGGAGCCGACAACAAGACTCCAACCATCCACAAGAACAAAAAGTAAGAGTTTGAAGGGCATCGAGATGATGACAGGAGGCAGCATCATCATACCCATGGACATAAGAATAGACGCAACAATCATATCAATAACCAGAAAAGGTATATAAATCATGAACCCCATCTGGAATGCTCGTTTTAGCTCCGACAGCATAAAGGCAGGAATAAGTGTCATGGTGGGTATATCATTCTTGTCCTCAGGTTCTAAGTCCATGGTGATTTCTGTAAGCAGGGTCAGTTCATCTTCACGGACCTGGCTGAACATGAAATCACGCATAGGAGCCAAGGCTTTATCTAATGCAGCTGGTTGATCGATTTGTTCATTTAAATACGGTTGAAGGGCCTCTTCATTGATTGTGTTAATTGTTGGTGACATGACAAAGAAAGAGAGAAACAAGGAAAGCCCAAGTATGACTTGGGTAGGCGGCATATTTTGGGTTCCCATTGCCTGTCGAACAAAACCCAGAACAATAACAATTCTGGTAAAGCAGGTGGTCATTAAAATGATTGAAGGAGCAACTGAGAGAATGGTCAGGACGAATAGCACTTGCAGGGCGTTCGAAACCTGGCCTGGAGTATTAGCATCCTCAACGCCAAAGGTAATAGTTGGCAGTCCAATGGCATAAACGTTACTGATAGGTAAAATCAAGCAACCAACCAAAACAAAGAGAGATATTGGCAAAGCGGACTGCAGTCTGTGGGTCATGTCTGAGAGCTTGCTCCTGTCGCCTGCAATGTTTTAGCAAAAGACGTTTCAGATTGTGGTGGGAGGGTGGCAATGTGGTTGATCTGGTCACCACTCATGCCAAGTAAGAACTCCTGGCCTTTCACTTCAACAAGACAAAGAGCCTTCTTCCCCATCATAGGTTTAATTTCCAGAATTTTGATATGCTTTGAAGGAGATGTCGCGAGAAGAGAGAAACGTTTTCTGACAATTCCGTACAGCACTAAAATAATACCTAGTACAACAAGCAATCCCCAAATGACACGAAAATAACTGGCCGTATCGGTGGGTGGGATGTCATTGGCAAATGTATCTGCTGGACTAAGAACTACCGAAAAAACAAACGTCAGTATGAAAGTTTTCAAATTTTGAGAAATCTGCAACATTATTTGGCTCTCTTACCCGAGATTTTCGATCCTGTCGGCGGTGCTCACTACATCTGTGAGACGAATACCAAATTTTTCGCCAACCATCACTGCCTCTCCTTTTGCTATCAGCTTAGAATTAACATAAAGGTCGAGAGGCTCACCGGCGAGTTTATCCAGTTCGATCACATACCCTTCACCCATTTTCAACAGATCCCTAAGGAGAATCTTACTCCTTCCGACCTCTACGGAAATCTGTAGGGGAATGTCATAGAGGAAGTTAAGTTCTCTGCCACTTTTCTGGTCTGAAGAAATCTTGGTATCTTTGGGAGCCGTTTGAGGGTTTTCCTGTAACAGTTCTTTGATTTCGTCGGGATCAGGACGACTGTTTTTACTTGTGATCGTGTCCATTATTCTTCCTTAATTAATAACGCCTGTAAGACTGATAGCTTTTTTGCCATTGTGAGTTCCGGGGATAGCGGAAAATTTAACTTTATCGTCAACCAATACCTTGAGCGGGGCGTTGGGATCATAGTTCAAGTCGAGGATGTCCCCAACTTCCATGCTCAATACCTGATTTACCGAGAGGGTTATCGTACCAGACTGGGCAGTAACAATAGAGGGGATATCCTGAACCTGGTCTTCGAGTACGTCCTGCCATGTACCTCTGGTTGTGGTGGAAATGTTCAGTAGCTCTTTCAATAGATCACGCAGTGGCTCTAGCGTTGCGTAGGGGAACACCAGATTTATCTCACCTGAATATTGGCCCACTTTCACAAAAAGTGTTCCGACTATGACTTCAGCCTCGGGTTCAACGATATGAACAAGGCGGGGGGTGTTTTCGAGCTTAATCAGGGAGGTTTGGAGTTCGAGCAGTTGAGAGAACGCCTTGTCGAGATCAGTGCAGGCTTCATTGAGTACGGTTTTAAGAATATTAAGTTCAATCGTGGTGAGATGGCGGTCTGGTTGCGGCGACTCCATGTCACTAGAGGCACCAAGCATAATTTCAATAAGTGAAAAAGAGAGTTTCGGGTTGATAATGATAAGTGCACCATATTTTAATGGAGGCATATCAAGGATGCCAATACCGCCCGGTTGGTGTTTATCAGCCATAAATTTCTGAAATTCTACGGTTTCAAGTGCTGTTCTTGTTATAGAAAAAGTGCGTTGCAACTGGTTCGTCAGAGATGTTGAATATGACCTACAGAAAATATCCAGAATAATATCAAAGTTAGGAATCCTGAATTGTTCTCTTTCTGGTCGAGCAAGATGAAATAGATTGATTGGACTGCACGCTAAAAATGCACTCTGTTCACTCTCATTCAGATCAAGAGAAACTTTACCTTCCCTGATGGCATTAAGAAGGTTGGTTATTTCAGCTTTTTTTAGAATAGATTCCATGAGTTTTAGAAACTTAGAAATTATTTGCTTAGTTGTTGAAAAAGGTCATTTCGTTTTAGAACTTATACCCGACAAGTGAGTACTTTAATGAGTACCACTGAGAGGGAAACTGAAAAGCTATTGAACGACGAAGTTGGTGAAATAGATAGATGTCACTTTGCCGGTTCGGAGAAAAGAGTTTATTTTACTAGAAAGTTCAGCCTTGAGCTGCTTCTTCCCCTGAAGATCCTGCAGTTCCTCGTAGGTTTTGTTACTTATTAGTAGCAATATGGCATCTCGCATTTGCGGCATACGCTGCTCGACCTCTATTTTGACTTCCTCGTTTGTTAGCTCGACAGTCAGTGAAGCTTTGACATAATGCGCGGCATCACCACTGATGATGTTGACAACGAATTCATCAATATTCACCATAGGTCCAATCTGTGACTGCTGATCGAGAGCAGGTACCGGTACATATTGAGCTGGATTTTTCTCATCTTCCGCAACAGGTTTCTCCTTCAGGAAGTACCATGCCCCGACGCCTCCAGCAATCAAGAGAACAAGCACGGCTACACCAATAATTATAAAAAGCTTCTTTTTATTGCTACCATTTCCCACTTCTTCTTTTTTCTCAGCCATGAAAATCTACCTTGTATCTCAAATATTGAACCATTAAGTGTGATTAGAGCTTCTTGATTCGGATAAACTGAATCATCTTCTGCGACTATTTTTTTGATTTAAAGGGGCATTGTACTGTTTGTTCTTGGTGCGTTGACTCGTGATGTGTTGCTTTTTAGTTTGAGTACAAAATCTACCCGCCTGTTTTGTGCTCTGGTGGTTTTGTCAATATTGGCAACCACTGGCCGATCTCTTCCGTAGCCTACAGCTGACATTCGGTCGAGTGGAAGCAGGTCACTGTGGGTAAAGTATCGCAGGACTGAAACTGATCGCGCAACAGAAAGATCCCAGTTACCGTATTGTGAGTCCTGCACAGGTATGTCATCTGTATGCCCCTCAATGCGTACATTCATTGGTAGAGGGCGAATAATATCAGCAACGTTTCTTAAAATCGGAAAGGATTTAGGGACAATTTCTGATTGACCAGGACCGAAAAGAACAGATTCGTTGATACGTAGAATAATGGATTCATCATCTTTCTTTAGCAGTCCTATGTCATCATTTAGTCGCAGAGAATCAATCTGAGATTTCACCTTTTCATATACTTTTTCGGTCGTTTGTATCTGAACTGGAGAAAATTGGGTTATCGGTGGAGAAGGAAGGACAGGGATTGCAAATTCGACGTGGGCCGGTTCTTTATGCATCCCAAAAGCATCTTTGAGGGAGCTGGACGCTTCGGTGAAGCGTACCGGATCCATGCTGGCCATGGAAAGAAGCAGAACAAAAAAAGTTAAAAGCAGGGTTACCAGGTCCGAATAGGTAACCATCCATGCTGGTGCGCCAGCAGGGGCATCTACTTTTCTCTCTTTCCTTGGAGGAGCTTGGTTTGTCTCTTCTGCCATAGCGTTCTGTTTTTATTTGTTGAAAGTGGATTCACGAAGTTTTGGTGCAATAAAAGCATGCAGTTTTTGTTCCATGATTCGTGGGTTTTCTCCAGAGAGAATTGACTGCATTCCTTCAATAATAAGTGTCTTGATAAGTACTTCAGAAGCCGAACGGTTTTTCAGTTTGCCGGCCATTGGTGCACAGAATACGTTTGCAATTACAGCACCATAAAAAGTTGTTAATAAAGCAACAGCCATTGCAGGGCCAATGGATGCAGGGTCGTCCATGGTTTGCAGCATTTGGACCAGGCCTATCAGTGTTCCAACCATGCCCATCGCTGGTGCATATGCGGCGATAGAGGTGAAAATATCTGCTCCTTTGCTGTGCCGCATCTGGATATATTCAATTTCGGTGTTCAACATGCTACGCAGGGTTTCTGGTTCCTGGCCGTCAACAGCCATCTGCATAGCTTTTTTGAGAAAATCATCTTCAACAGATTCCATTGCCCCCTGTAGGGCAAGGATACCTTCTTTTCTTGCCTTGTTGGCAAATTCCATTAGTTGAATTATGAGGTTGTTTATGGACATTTCCTTGTGAAGAAACGTCTTCTTCGCAACATTCATGGCATCAAATACATCCCCAAAGGGATAATGGACTAAGGTGTTACCAAACGTTCCACCAAAGACAATGAGAAGCGCAGGCACATTTATAAAGATGGTAAGTGGGCCACCCTGGAGAATTGCCATAAGCATTAGGCCAAACGCTGCGCCTATGCCTATTAAGGTTGAAAGATCCAAAAAAAAACCTCCATGACAGGTTCAAATTAGTAAAATATTTCATGGGTACTGCCCTGCTTTGTCCAGTAGTCAATATGAGGATGAAGAATTGAACCTATCTCAGATATTGCACTTGATCTCATAGACTCTGGATTTTCAAAACTCAGGTTTGCAAATAATATTCCATATGAAATTATTATTATCCACTATGAATAAAACAGTAACTGGCAGGGAGATACAGCGAACGACTCAAGAAGAAAACCAGGACCAACTATGAGCTGGCCCTGGTTAATTGTAATGTGTGTCAGAAAAATGACTATTATCTTTTCAAGTTGATAAGTTCTCCAAGCAACTCGTCCACTGTAGTAATTATCTTTGAATTTGCCTGGAAGCCACGTTGGACTGTGATCATTCTTACGAACTCGGCTCCCATATCAACATTTGACTGTTCAAGAGAGTTGGTGAAAACGTTCCCTAACTCAGGACCTGGCAGCCCGGTACGTGCGGCCCCAGAGCTTGTTGTCTCAGTATAAAGGTTACTTCCAGCCAGTGCCAATCCGCCGGAGTTGACAAATTTCCCCAACACCAACTGTGCAACTTTAGTCTGCTCACCATTTGAATAGGAGGCAATAACAATTCCTTCGGGATCTATTTCAACACCTGTGAGGTTACCAGCACCGGAGCCATTTTGGTTTTGAGAGATAACTACTGATTCACTATTGAATTGTGTTGTGTCAAAGGTAATGACGATGTCAGTTGGTGTAGTACCATTGGCCCAGTCTAAGGCAGTAATGGTGGAGGTTGTTTCGGTCGGCGGGGTGGCAGCTGCGTTTATCAATACGCCATCAGGAGTGAAATTAAGAGCTCCCAGAGACCCGGTCATGATGGTGCCGCTACCGTCATCTGCTTCAGCGCTCCAGTTGGCTTCCCAGGTGTTCTCTGGTACAGCAGGAACGGCTGCAGCATCTGCGGGAATTTTGGTAAAATAGGTAGAAAGGAGCTGAGGGTTGCCCAAGCTATCAAAAACTTGAACTGAGGAAGAATAATTATAAGTGCTCGCGTCGGTATGATTAAAGGCTGAAGCTATTTCGGTTTCTGATGAGTCCAGGTTTGTAGTGAGGACCAGGGATGATGTTACAGTTCCCTGTATCAGCCCGCTACTTTCGACTTGGATATCGTCTGCATCACCTGCTAAAAGATTTCCATCTGCATCAAACCCTTTACCTTGTACTCTTAGCCCTTCAGGATTTATCAGATATCCATTTTCATTAAATCTGAACGAGCCGGCCCGTGAGTAATAGGCTGTTTCATCGCCGGCTTCTTTCAAAATAAAGAATCCATCACCTTCAATGGCGACATCAAGGTTTGATTCAGTCGCTTCAAAAGTACCCTGACTGAAAATCTGATCAACCTTAGACATTCCAACTCCACGGCCGACCTGAGATTGACCACCTGAGCCATTAATTGACCCAGAGAGTAGATCGGCAAAGATAGTTCTGGAACCTTTAAAACCAACTGTATTTGTATTAGCAAGATTATTACCGATAACACTCATGGCTTGGCCATTGGTGTTTAGGCCACTGACTCCACTATACAATGCGCTAGAAATACCCATTTTTTCTCCCTTTTCTAAAAAAGTCAGTTTGGTAAAAACTGCTCGTTCAATTCTGATAAAAATATTTTTTGAATGGTACCGATAGAGCTTTCAACTCCTCGGTCAACGTTTTTTTTGAATCAATTGGCTTGCAGGAAAGTCCTATTCGCTATTATCTGCATTCGCAGTGGCTCTGCTACCCGGTTCATAAACACCGAGTATTGAATTAAAGGCAACGTCCCCGGCTTTGGTTATAAGGATGCCTCCGTAATCTCCTTCAAGATCAACTCCAGTTACTTCAGATCTTACAAGAGGTGCTGCGCCTACACTTTCATCAGTGGCTGCTTTTGCCTGAAGAATAATTGTATATTCACCCGGAGGGGCGGTTTGCCCCTCTGATAACTGACCATCCCAGGTTATAAAGTGACTGCCGTTTGTAAGTTTTTCACCATCGATTGTGGCGATGGTTACTCCTTTATGCTGTAAAGCGAGGGTCACCTCAGAAGCTTGACCATCCAGTTGGTAGCCAATTTCCAACGGAGTACCGGTAAAATCAAAGTTGCTGTCGTGATATGCCACATCTTTTCCTATGGTGTTAAGGGTCGCAAAACGGTCGGAATTGGCGTTGGAATTGACCATGTTTTCCATCCCCTCATTCAAGGAAAAGAGCTGTTCAAGGGAACTGAACTGCGCAAGCTGAGCAGTAAATTCAGTAGGATCATCCGGACTGAGTGGATCCTGGTTTTGCAGCTGTGCGACAAGTAGCATTAAAAAATCCTCCTTGCCCATGACGGCATCTTTGGTAATAGAAGAGGAACTTGTCCCTGTTGCAGCTGAAGTCGCCTGGTTTATAGAATCAATATAACTGCTCATCAGAACTCCTAAATTTTTACATTTACTCCGGTGCTTTCCGCCTGTGTAACCAATTCAGCATCATCCAATGTGAATATGGCCTCTTCCTCCCGATTTCCTTGCTGTGCTGTTGGGGTGTAGTCATTTTGGTTAAAAAGCTGTTGATCAAAGAGATCAAACTCACCAACCGATTCTGATTCGTTGGTCACTGATATCTCATCGACAGTAAAGCCCTGATTCTCTAGTATTGTTTTCAATTTAGGAATGTTTTTTTCCAAAATCTCCAAGGTGTGCTGACTTTGAGCAACAACATTTGCTCGGATAGACCCTTCTTTTAGGCTTATGTCTATTTTAAGTTCGCCAAGGTCTGCGGGATGGAGTTTTAAGTTAATACGAGAATCCATCTGCTTGCTGGCGATCTGAATGCGTTGGGAGAATTGATTTATAATTTCATCCTCATAAACGATGGTACCTGATGGCAGCATTATAGGTTTTGCTGATTCATTTACCGTCTGCGTATTTACCTCTTGGGGTATTGTCGATATTTGAGAAAAAGTGTTTGTCTGTTCTCCGTTACTTACTGGACCACTTGATGAGTTGAAACCTGAAGATTGCTGGGAGAATTCATCGCCACCTTTATTTCCCTGGAAATTCTGATTATTTTCCGACAGGTTTTGTGTGTTCATTTTTGCGCTGAAGTTTTGCTGCTGGTTTTCGGTTCTAAGTTCTGTTTGTTGTTGTGTCGGTTTGCTGGCACCTTTGTCGATAACACTTGCACCTTGTCCAAGTAATCCTTTGATATTTAGTTCAGATGTCTCTGTGTTTGTGGCTGCGGCAATAGATTCTAGGTTATTTGTAGAGGACGTTGCTGTAACACCATGAAGGTTGTTAGCTACAGAATGGAGGGTAGAATTGTTACCTGTTTTATGAATCGAAACAGTGCCAGTTTCATTTGAGCTCTCAATGATCTGTTCTAATTGATTAATGAGCGCGTCTTGTTTAGTTGCAGCAATAGGTGCTGTTTGATCTAGGACCTTTGGGGCTGTGCGGGCAGGTGGTAACTCTGAGAGAACATCGTAAGTACCTGGTGCCCTAGCTGATGCTTTAAGTTCAGTATTGATTTCTATTGATGTTGCTACTTGTTGATTGATTTGAGATGTAATATTTTGTGTTTGTGAAGTGGAGGAACTAGAAACTGGTTGTGTCGTTTCTGTATAAATAGATGAGAGAAAATTTTGTTTGGAGGAATCCGTGGTTGTTGTCGGGTCGGGAACAAGATTATTTACAGGATCTTGTGAATCCACTGATTGACTGGGATGATCTGTCAATAGAATTTCTTCAGTTGTTGCAGAAGAATTTTTTTCTATGTTCTCTCTATTGTCAGGTGTTGTTTGCTGCTGATTTTTACTGTCTGAAATGGCATTTTCAAGGTGGGGTGCGAATTTCTCGCCCTGTTTTTTAATACTAGTTGAATCAGCTGTAGGGGTTTGTCGAGGGGCGCTTGGCTGGATAATAACCGCTTGTGGCATATGCTTTCACTCAAGTTGTAAAGTTGTAAAGGTCGTAGTGAGTTCAGTTGCTTTTTGTTGAGGTACCTGGTCGAGAATTTTTGCAGCGGACTTAACTTTCATATTCGCCAGCAAATCGGCCGCCAGTTGTTGATCTATGTCAGATATGACAAGAGCAGCTTTTGCGGGCGACATCTTTTGATATATACTTGCCAGTTCCTGGAGCTTCTTTTTCTCTTTTAATGATTTCTTCACTAGGAGAGACTCAATCTTTATTTGCAATTTTCTGAGCTCTTCCAGTTTCATATCTATTACTGTAATTTTCTTATCGACCCCTTCTTCAAGTGTCTTTAGTTCCTTTTTGCGCATTGAAATTTCTTCTCTTTCTTTTCGGATATGAGTGCGCTCCTGCAGAATCGAATTTTCTATTCTTCTCTCCTCGACCGAGCCGTAACTTTTGGGAGAAACCACATCCGCAGCATGAACATTTTGCGCAAGAAGGGTGAGTGATAAAATTAAGAGAAGGTGTTTGGCATTTTGTTTCATAGTCTGAAAAATGGTGGAATTATAAAGTGATTTAGCGAAAGTTATCTTCTACCCAAAAGGAGATTGGAACGAAGACTGATTAGTTTGAAATTAAATCGAAATAGAATAAATCTAGAAAGTTCCGATGTCATGTCGAGTTGTGGCTATTTCGTCAAGCATTGCGGCTTCTTTTTTATCTACATATTTTTTCCAGGCAATGTTTTGTGTTTCTTTCAATCGTTCCATTATTTGCCGCTCTTTGCTCCGTTGAATAAGATGTTGGTGTTCTTTTTCAACGAGTTCAGATTTTTCAGATAGATTTTTTTTAATTGCCAATATGTTTTGCTTTTGGGCTGTAATCCTTTCTTCGTACCTGATCAGTTCCGTTATCCCTATTCCTTTAGCCTGTAATGCTTCGGTTTCATTTATGAATAGTTCTAAAGCACTCATCTCATCCTTCAATTTCTTCCTAATTGTTTCCTCAACTTTCTTTGCTTCAACTAAACGATGCTGGGCGATGTCTTCCAACCGTTTCCGGTAATCAAGTACTGCTTGTAAAGTAAACGGTTTCATAGAGCGAGAGTATCAAGGTGGATACGTTATAGATGTACCCATAAAAGGGTGAAAGTTAACTGCTCCTGTCTGTTTGACGACGATTCTTCTTTAGAGGCTCTTCATCCTTGCGATCACTGAGTACGTTTCCCATCTGCTCAATCGATTCCTTTAGGGTTGAGGTCTCTGTGTAATTTTGTTTCAAAAAATCATTTATTGCCTCAACTTTGCTGATAGCGTAATCAATTTTCGGATTAGAACCTTTTGCATAAGCTCCTATATTTATAAGATCTTCTGCTTCAGCATAACTGGCAAGCACTCCTCTCGCTTTACCGGCTAATTCAAGGTGCCTGGGAAAAGTAATATCTCGCATAACCCGGCTGGCTGAATTCAGGACATCAATTGCTGGGAAATGATTTTTAGCGGCCATAGCCCTGGAAAGAACAATGTGACCATCAAGGATTGATCTGACGGAATCGGCAACAGGCTCAGTCATATCGTCACCATCGACGAGCACTGTATACAAACCGGTTATTGAACCCTTTCCCTGGAATCTTCCGGCCCTTTCAAGAAGTTTTGGAAGCGTAGCAAAAACCGAAGGAGTGTATCCCTTGGTTGTCGGGGGTTCACCGATGGCAAGACCAATTTCTCGCATAGCCATGGCAAAACGGGTGACAGAATCCATCATGAGCAGGACATTTTTTCCCTGATTACAAAAAAATTCAGCAATAGCCGTTGCGACAAAGGCACCACGCATACGAAGAAGAGGGGGCTGATCTGATGTAACAACGACAATGACAGATCTGGCCAAACCTTCTTTCCCTAGATCACGCTCGATAAACTCGCGTACTTCACGACCCCGTTCTCCAATTAAAGCAATAACATTGACATCTGCTTTAGCATATTTAGACATCATGCCGAGAAGGACACTTTTCCCAACACCTGAGCCTGCCATAATTCCCATTCTTTGTCCCATCCCACAGGTTATCAGGCCGTTGATCGCACGAACACCTAGGTCGATAGTTTCGGTGATGTTTTGCCTTTCCATGGGATTTGGTGGAAGTGAGTAGAGGTCTTTTTCTTCGGTGAGGTACGGTGGGGGGTGACCATCCTGGGGGACTTCCATGGCATCAATTACGCGTCCCAGAAGACTATTTCCAACCCTTATGGTGGCGCTGTTGCGGATTACCCTGATAAGACTACCTGGGCCGAGTCCGCGTAAATCGCCAAGCGGCATAAGCAGTGCCTTGCCGTCCTTGAAACCGACAATCTCTGCGTATATCTTTTGTTCCCCATCAACAGTTGTGAGTTCACAAAGCGAACCAATACTCGAATGGGGACAGTAACCTTCAATAACCAGACCGACAATACGGGTTATTTTGCCCCATACTTTTATAACATTGAGCTTGTTTATCTTCGTTAGGTCAAATGGCATTGGCGGCAGATCCCGTCTAGCTGGAATGTTTTTTAAGAACTTATCACGAAAGAGTGCTCCCTGAGAGTATGCATTCTCTTAAGAAAATCATAAATTCTTTTTTATCTCTTCTCTGATCACGTCGAATTGGCTAGCGATAGTGGCATCAATAGTACAATTGTCTGATTCGATCTTTGCCCCACCACGTTCCACGGTAATATCTTTTTTTATCGCGATTTTATTAAGTCCAGTAAGTCCGGCAATCATTTCTGTTGAATTTGCTGTAACGGTCTCATAGTCTTCCGGGTTAATGTATACGGTAAATTCATCGGATTTTACTGCCTTCTGTAAGGCTTCTTCAATTGTGGCGATAATTGTACTATCCTGTTCGCGAACACAGATACGGACAATTCTTTCTGCTATAGAAAGGGCAAAATTTTGCAATTCCTCGTAACTGTTGCCAATAATAGTTTCGCGAACCGTGTCGAGTTGTTGACATGTATTGAGTAAAGTTCTTGTAGCATCAACAAAATCCTGTTCAATTTTATCCTTTGCTTTTTGAAGTCCTTCCTGGAGTCCTTTTTGGTATGCTGCTTCAATTTCTTTTTCAGCGACTTCGAGTTCAAGGTAGTTGCTTAAATCAATAACCGGTTGCATAGGAGGCACTATAGGCTGTTTAGGCCCTAGTGCAGTATTTTTGGTTATTTCATTTGTACTATCTGTTGGAGTTTTTTGGGCTGGGACTTCAGATGCCTGGATATCGTCTATTGGATTGGATGCTATAGGGAGTTCTAAGGTTTGGAAGGGGAGTTGCTCCTTTGGCGAGGTTGTCTGCCAGCCAGGAGAACTTTCCTCGTCACGTTTGATAACTTCTGCTGGTTGGAATGATGAGGACTTTGGGTAGTATTTAGACAAGCTCATCACCGCCTCCTGAACCAAGTACAAGTTTGCCCTCTTCTTCTAGTTTTAAGGCAATTTTGACAATAGATTGTTGCATAAGTTCTACCTCGGAAAGCCTTACTGGCCCCATCGCGTCAAGATCATCGCGAATCATATCAGCAGCGCGGGCAGACATGTTGGAAAATATTTTTTCTTTCATCTGTTCCGATGCGATTTTCAGAGCCATGGTTAAAGAGTCATTGTTTATTTCTCTCAGGATCATCTGCAGTGACCTGCCTTCAAGGGCGACGAGATTTTCGAAGGTGAACATTTTCTTGCGAATCTCTTCTGCCATCTCCGGATCAGTGAGTTCCATGTCTTCAAGGATGTCGCTGTCTAGATTATTCTTCATATGGTTGAGGATACCAACTATTGCATCAAGTCCCCCTACCTTTTTATGAGCTTTTCCAGATACCAAACCTATTTCGCGATGGAGGGCATCTTCGATTCTACTGAGCACAACGGGAGAAACCTTTTCAATTTTTGAAATACGATAAGCAATGTCAGCACGGGTATCTTCTGGCAAATGGGTTAAAATCTCTGCTGCATGCTCGATGTGCTGGGTGGATAAAATCAAGGCTACGGTTTGGGGGTGTTCCGGCTCTAGCAGACCGGCTACCATACCGGGAGCCATTAAAGCAATTGTTTCCAGCGACTTTGTCTCGGTTCCGGACAGGAATTGATCCATGAGAAATTTCGACCTCTTGTCACCAGTGGTTGCAGCGATCGCGTTCTTAGCGAAATCATCCCCTTTTACAAAAAGGCCGGCAAACCGATTCTGAGATTCTCGAAAACTTCCGATAACTTTTTCTTTGATATCTATTGGAATATGGTCGATCGAAGCCATAGCTCTGGTGACTTGACGTACTTCATCGTCGGACAATTCTTCAAAAATCTTTGCAGAGGCATCCTCCCCAAGGCAAATGAGCAGCACAGCAACTCTATTGATTCCTGTTAGTGTTTCAATACCCATTACTTATTAACCTTCTTGGATCCAGTTTTTTATAATATAGGCTGTTGGTACCTGGTTTTGACGTACTTCTCTTCGAAGAGCAGTGATAGCATCATCAATCGGTAGCGGTGGTTCGACTGGTTCTTCGTTGAGCAATAGGCGTTGCTCGTGTTCGAGTTGTTCAACTGTTTTATAGTGCTGTTGCACTTCACTTTTCATGTTTTTAATAACAGGTCTTACTAGCAATAAATAGATGATAAGCGCGCCAATACCAATAAGACCATATTTTATTAAAGGCATATATTGATAAAGCAGGTTAGGGGTGACGGATTCTACATCAGCCAAGGCAGTTTCAGGGTCTACAAAGGGCATCGATAACACGTTTATAACATCTCCTCTCTCAGCAACCAGGCCAATTGCAGAGGAAACCATGTTTTCAATTGATTTGAGTTCTTCAGCGGAGTGAGGAATTACTTCTTGAGGGTTGCCTTCTGCATCAAGTTTAACTTTATCTGCAACAAGCACGGATACAGAGAGGGCGGTTATACTGCCAACAGGGTTGACAATCTTACTGATTGTCTTGCTGATTTCATAATTGGTTATTCTGGAATTCTTGTTGAGGGGTGATGTCGTACCATTCGAGCTTAATTCGTTGTTTTGTAAATTGGACTCAACTCCAGGAATGCCACCAGTGGATTCTGAACCGCTACTTTCTGCATTGATTTGTTCACTTCTGATGACAGGTTCATCGGAATCAAAGAGCTCTTCTGTTTTCTCGACTTTTGCAAAATCTAATGTTGCAGTTACTCGAACCATGGCGTTGTTTTTTCCCATGGTCTTATCAAGCAGATCCTGAGCTCTCATTTCCATACGATGTTCAACTTCCTGTTGGAAGGCAAGCATATCTACAGAAAGAAGATCCTCTTCTTTAGGTTTTTTTGAAGCCTCAAGAACAACTCCATTGGAATCAATTATTTTAACATTATCAGGCTCTAAGTCTGTTACAGAGCCTGCCACCAGGTGTATAATGCCCTCAACTTGAGTTTGGTCAAGATTCTTACCGGGAACGAGAGTCACGATTACCGAGGCGGTTCCACTTTTTTGCTGGTTTTTAAAAAGTCGTTTCTCCGGTAGTGCGAGATGCACTCGTGTAGATTCTACCGGGGCAAGAGAGGTTACAGTTCTAGCGAGTTCACCCTGTAGTGCTCGAGTATAATTAACTTTTTGAACGTAATCAGTCAAAGCGAAATTCTGTTTGTCAAAAACCTCAAACCCTACATCACCACCACTCGGTAAGCCATTTGCAGCAAGGTCTAAGCGTGTCTGATATATTTTATCAGCTGGTACCCAGATATCCTTTCCCCCATTTTTGAGAGAATAGTCAATCTTTTGATTTTTGAGCCAGGCCGAAACCGAAGAGGCATCGCTCAACGTTAGATTTGCGTAGAGGAGTTGCTGGTCGGCTGTTCGTGCCTGGAGAATCAGAATAGCGAAAAGAACAATAGAGACAAGAAGAACTGCCGCGGTTGAAAGTTTTTTCGACAGAGGCCATTCCTGAATGAGGCCTATCACATTCTTTCTTTCCGGTACTATTACCTCAGGGGGATTTGCTTGTGTCGAGGTGGTCATTCCCTTTTCTTCTACTTCCATTTGTACCCAATCCTTTGTAAACTATGTTGGAGGAGAAAAACACTTCATTGGCAAGAGGCACAAATGAGGTTTTCATTTACCAATTGCTAACTGATCAAAACAAGGTGGCAATTCCTTTATATCTGCATCCGCATGATTTCTTCGTAAGCGGTGAGCGCCTTGTTACGCATTTGAACGAGCATGCGTAGAGAAATATCTGCTTCTTCTGCGGCAATCATTACTTCATGAAGGTGTTTCGCTTCTCCACTCTGCAATTTCTGTATTGCCTGGTCACCTGATATTTGTTTTTCGTTCACCTGGTTAACCATAGAGCTCAGCATGTCACCGAATCCGTTTGAACTCTTACTTATAGCATTGGTCTCTACAGCCTTTGGAGGGAGGAGGGTAATGCTACTTGGGCCATCTATCGTGGTCATAATCTATTATCTCCCTATTTCAAGTGCTTTCATAGCCATCCTTTTGGCCATTTTTATAGTTGTTACATTTGCCTGATAAGATCGGGTAGCTGACATCATATCTACCATTTCTTCCAAAACACTGATATTGGGCATTTCAACATAACCGTCAGCATTGGCGTCAGGATGTGAGGGGTTGTATACCTTTTTGGGTGGTGCCTGGTCTTCGGTAATTCCAGCTACCTTAACTCCCTGTACCCCGTCTTTGATCTCCCCATCCAGTTGCTCCTGAAAAGTTTTAGGAGTGGATTGGAAATAGACTGATTTTTTCTTGTATGGTCCACCATCTGGCGTAGAGGTAGTCTCCACATTGGCGAGATTTGAACTAATAGTGTTAAGTCGTATGCTCTGGGCCTGAAGAGCTGATCCGCTAATTCTAAATGTATTTAAAATATCCATAAAATGCCTCGTAAGGATTGTTCAGTGCCAGAATTACTGACCGCCGGATATGACATGTTTAAGCATAGTCATTTTCTTTTTCAGGAGTTGGGCTGATGTTTCGTATAAAAGTTCATTCTCTGAAAGAGCGAGCATTTCCTGGTCGACGCTCACCCCGTTGCCATCACCAATACCCATTTGGTTTTCTTCTGTTAGTATTTTTCCATTAACAGAGTTAAAGTTGGCTGGTCCAAGAGGTATGTGACCTTCGTGAGAGGTGGCAAGCCTAATCGTGTTGTTTTTGCCTATAGCATTAGCCAGATCCTCTTCAAAATCAAATTTTGAGGGGGAGAAGCCTGGGGTTTCGGCATTAGCAATATTCGAAGAGATTACCTGGGCTTTTTCTGCGCGAAGATCCAGCACCTTGCCAAGGAGCTGCATATTGCTATCAAAAGGTCTAAGTGGATCCATCCATTCTCCTTTACCGCTGTTGTTGTACTTTTAAAACTCGTATCATGTTTTTCGCCCATCAGTGGAGAAACAGAAAGTGGCCTTGCCCGACATATCGAATTTGGTCAAATGAAAAATAATGACTACATACGAGCAGCTGCTTTAGCGAATTGCAATTCCCGTTCCGCATATCGCTTCCATAGACTGTTTTTTTCTGTTTCGACAAGTTTTGCAAAGAGACTTAGTGATTTTTTCTCATCTCCTCTATGTCGGGCGATCTCTGCAAGCCGATAAAGACACTGCTGGTAGTAATCACTTTCCTTTTGGATCGCCTTAAATGCGATTTCCGCTTCATCAAAAATCCCAATCTGGCAAAGGCTTTCTGCATACATGAACTGTTCTTTCTGAGATAAAGATGTTTTTAAAAGCGATAGTTCTCTCGATACCTCAAGACATTTATCATATTTGTCTGTTCTGAAAAAAAGTGATACTGCAAGTTCGCAGACAGCGACATTCTTAGGCAGAGGTTCTGGTAATAAGCGTAATGCTTCGTTGAGTCTTTCATCTGCAACCAAAGCTTGCAAACGATAGAAAAGGACTTCGGAAGTGTAGCGGCCATTCGGGTAATTATATGTGTATTGGGCTGCGTAATCTTCGGTAAGAGGGAAATTACCATGATCAAAGGTTGCTTGAATCATTGGCAGGAAAAAGTCTTCTTTTTGCTCTACTGGCATTATTCCTATGAGGTATAGATAGAGTTTTTGGGCTTCATCGAAAATACCAATTTGGTTGTAGGCTTCTGCTATGTCGACAAGAAACTTGCTGTCAATCCATTTTTGTTCGAATAAGTACTTGTTTTGTTTAGCTAAAATAAGAGGTTGCATGTATTCCTGGTTGTCTACCAACCGTTTGATCTCATTTGGCAGCAGGGCTATAAGAAGTGCCTGTGCCGATATTCTGACATCTCCAGTCCGAAATTCTCTAAGAAATTGCTGGAGAAGTTGAATTGATACTGTTGAATCTTCAAGAATTGCATGAATAAGAGCTTGCTTGAAAAGTGCCTCTTCTCTAATTGTTCGAGAGTGTGCAGCAGTAGCGATAGCGCCATAATTGTCAATTGCCTGTAACCCTCTCGTTTTATTTTGCAAAAACAACAGGTCATTTCTCTTTAATCCAGCGCGAAAACTTGCTTCGGTATTCGGAAAGGTATTTTCAATTTGAGAAAACTCATCGATGAGTGGTGTTCTGTCCATATTCTTAAGTTTCGCCATATTCTTTCTGTAATTAATCAATCCTAAAAGTTGTTTGTCTGAGACTAATGAAGAAAGTGTGGCGTAGCAAGTTGCGGCATCTGTGTATTTTTTTTGAGTATAATAAGTGCTACAGGCACCATTCAATGAGTAAGGAAGGCTTTGCAAGAGAGAAGAACCGGACAGGAGTTGGTAAGCCGCTTTTGCTTTGATCGGCTGCTTAATAGCATACCAGTAATCAGCCTGACGAATTTGAACTATTTCAGCGATATGTTTGGGAAAGGCAATATCATCTCTTAACAGAAGGTGATTGAGCCTGGTGTAATTAGCGGTGGCCAGAGCTGTCTCTATCTGGGAAAGTAAAAAATATGGGGCCAGAGGAAGGTTTTTACTGATGAATGGTTCCAATAATTGATAGTCATTTTCTGCTATATATGGGTTTTCATGAACAGAGCGCAGGTTAGCTAAGAGATAACTGGCGTAAGTCCCAAGCAGTTCATCGCTGTATTCTTCTTTTAAAAGGTAGAGTTGGGTAAATGCATCCTCAAAATTATTATCTTTGCTGAGCACCTCTCCATAGGTAAGAGCGAGTAATTTTTTAGTTTCTAAGTCAGAGGTATTTTGAATTAAGATAAATAATTTCTCAGCCAGATGGTCCCATAGATTCTGGTTAGCTAGTTCAAACATTTCTGTGCTGAGTATCTGAAGATTCTCTTCACCACCTGGAGGGAGTAAGTCAATAATTGGAAAAGGGGGTGAGCTGAATCTGACAGGGACATCAATTTTCAAGGGTGATTCGTACTGTGAGAAAAAGGACATCCAGTCTTTTGTATAGGGGGATATCTGGTAAGGATTGGTGGTGTCAGATGACGTGCGCTCTAGAACTGTGAGCCCATTAAGGCTCTCAGCAAGGTTTTGGTAAGACTTGCTGTATTCATTCCCAAGCAGAACCTCAAAGACTAATTTTCCATCAGGACTTTTTGTTAGTTGGTGTCGTTGCGGACGATATCTGAAAAACAGGGAAACAATAAATCTATCTTTGACCGGGCGTGGCAAAATTTTGACAATATTGTCGTCGGCTTCACCCAAAGATACATCCGGAGAGTGTGTGGTATGAGTGAACTCCAGATCAATACGCCTGTCATATCTAGTACTTGTGAACTCGGGGGTGACGTCAAAACTAAAATACAACTGGATGATATCTTTTGTATCTATTCTCGAAACCTTAACGAGCTCAGACCCATGCGTTGAGTGAGGCAGAACGCTGAGGAATAGTAATATACTAGCAAGTATTTTTTTCATGGTGTTTTACTAGCAAAAAGTATTCCATGCTATACTTCCTGGCTTTGGATACAGAGATAGTAGTTGGATCACCAGCTCTCTCTTTTGTATAGATGAACAAAAGAGTGACAAAAAAATGACACAGCGATCTTTGAGAAACATTGTGATTAATGACCAAAGTTGAAGGGAGATCTCCTTTTTCCAGTAAGTTATTTGATTTCTTTTATGGCTTTTTGATATTATGACACAGGTCGTTGGGTTGGAATGATCTATGCATATGTTTTCGGAGAAACCTCATTACTGTATTTAGGTGCGGATGTACGATTGAATCTTGGTTTTTGAAAAAATCAATGCCAACTTTTCACCCTGATAGATGTAATTCAATGGAGATCCGCCTGAGGGTGAAATATCCTCATAAAATTAATTTTTAAGGCATTTAACACAGGAGAAACAAATGGGAAAGAATGTACTGCTAGTGGATGATTCAAGTACAATGAGAAAAATCATCGGACGCTCACTTCGTCAGGCTGGAATAGACTTTGATAATATTTTTGAGGCAGCGGATGGACTTGAAGCTTTAGAGATTTTAGAAAAAGAAGATGTTGATATTGTCTTAAGTGATATAAACATGCCCAATATGGATGGTATTTCTTTTTTAAGGGAGAAATCGGGCCGTGATGGCATCAAGGATATACCTGTGTTGATGATATCTACCGAAACCGGTGATGATATTATTGGTGAGGCTAAATCTCTTGGTGCAATTGGTGCAATTAAAAAACCTTTTACTCCAGATAAGGTGAATGAGGTACTTGGTCCTCTCTTGTAAATCACTTGAAAGTTAAGGAGTAAATGTGGATATAAGCAAAAATATCATCGAGTCAGCTCAAGAGATATTCTCCACCATGGTGATGATGGAAATTTCTGTAAACGGCGAAAACATGATGACCTCCATTCCTTTGACCGAGAGTATTTCCGGAGTGATTGGAATGGCAGGTACACACAAAGGTGTTCTCGCTATACACATTCCCAATAAGGTTGCAATGGCCATCACCGGCAGTTTTCTTGGAATGGATGTTGATGAAATTAACGAGGATGTTGAGGATGCGGTGGGGGAACTTGCCAACATGCTTGGTGGCAATGTCAAGTCTATTCTATCTGAAAACGGTAAGGATATTGATCTCTCTCTTCCTACAACTATTACAGGGCAGCAATACGATTTTCAGCCGACTAAAGATGCTGAAAGAATCATAATTCCGTTTTCCTGTGATGCTGGAGAATTTACTATTGATATGCAGTTAGAAAAATAACAACTTCACAAAAGGGAAAAATGAAAAGGCAGCATCGAAATATTTGATTCTGCCTTTTCATTTTTACATAGCTTGGGAATTCAATTATGGGCGATATGTTCAATGTAGCTGATGAAATTATCACAGGTACGAAAGACGTCTTTTCTACGATGCTGTCGGTCGATCTTGAAAATGAAGCAATTCACGAGAATAAGAAATGTGATATTCAATCCAACCTTACCAGCATGATTGGTCTGGGTGGCGGAATCAGGGGATTATTAGCTATTCATTGTCCAGCTTCGGTTGCTAAAAATATTACCGGAGCATTCCTAGGGATGGATGTTGATGATTTAGACGATGATGTCAAAGATGCCATCGGGGAAATTGCTAATATGGTTGCCGGAAATCTAAAGGTTTCTTACGCGAAAACTGATATCAGTGTTGAACTCGCTATACCGACATCCATTGTTGGTGATTCCTTCTATGTGAGTGGAATAGCTGATGCAAACCGAATCATAGTTCCCTTCATTATGACCAATGAAACCTTCTGGGTGGAACTCATGTATGTTGCTAATTCGTAACCCAGAAAATATTTTCTAACGTATTAAAAATATTCTTTTTTGTAAATACAGCCGGTGTTCCTGCCGATACGAAGTAATATATTTCAATGGTCGCGCGGTGTGGCTAAATAATCTTTTTACCTTTCTTGTTCATTCATGAATCAGCAAAAACGCATAGATAAAATAATTGAGGCTGTTGAGACAAGAATACAGGACGAAGTCGGTGCGCTTTTAGGCGTTGATTTCACTTTGATCAGTTGTGACAGAAAATCAGTAAGCAAAGATGTTGCTTTTGATGGCCTGAAGGGCAAACAGATTTGTGCCCAGATCGATATTACTGGAGAAATCACCGGTAAAGGATGTCTGCTGATAGGAATCAAAGATGCTATTCGGTTGGGCGGTACTCTGATAATGCTGCCTTCCGCCGAACTCGATGAGGTAATAGGGAGAGAGGAATATAGTGAAGAAATTGAGGACTCTTATGGTGAAATAGCTAATATTATAGCTGGTTCATTCACCAAAGACTTTGAAGAGATGTATCCAAAATCTTTTCGTTTTGTTCGTAAAGAACAAGAAGTCATCGTCCCGGCGAAGGTTGATATTGACAGTGACAGTCCAATTGAAAATCTGAATTACTATCAGGTCTCTTCGTCTATGGCTCTTGATGGCCGCCAGATGGGCGAGCTGATAATGATGATGCCTGCTTCTACCTTTGGCCTGGAAGAACTTGAAAAAGATGATCAAGCAGGTGCTGAAGCAGAAGAAGTTGAAGCAGTTGCTAACGGAACAAACTCAGAAGAGGGGACTCTCTCAGCCCCCAAAGCTGAGGGGGAAAGTGGTATAGATCAGGTTCCTGATATACAAAATAAACATCTTCCCGGGCCTGAATTCGATGCAGCAAAACATAAAAAAAAGGTAGACTTTACCCTCGCTGAATGTCAGAAACGGATTGAAACTGAGGTCGGGGGGCTTCTCGGTGTTGACATCATTCTGGGCGAGCCAGAAAACCGTCTCTTGAATAAGGAAGATTTTTTTTTCGATCATGTTACCGGGCGGCAGGTTTTGGCCGACATGGAAGTTGTTGGTGAGGTTAGCGGCAGTAGTTACCTCGTAGTGAGTGTCAAAGATGCAATCCATCTTGGCGGCATACTCATTATGCTTCCACCTTCTGAGTTGGATAATGTTGTTAAGGAAGAAGACTTCAGTGAAGATTCCCGGGATGCCTATGGCGAAATAGCTAACATTATATCGGGTGTCTATACTGCAGTCTTTGAAGAGCAATACAAGCCAAAACTCAGATTCATCCGTAAGGAAGTTCATGATATCGTTCCTGCCAAGGTCGATACTGAGTCAGATGAACCCATTCCCGATAATACATATTATACTAGCAGCGTATCCATTGTTGTTGAGGGAAAGCCGCTTGGTAATATGCATATGCTTTTTCCGGCAGAGATGCTCTGGCTAGATAGTCAAAATAAAGAAGGTGAGTCCGGTGTACTCCCAGAAGCAGGACAACAGGCTTCATCCGCAAATAATAAATCATCTGCACAAGAACAAATTCTCGAGTCAAACACTAACGGCCAACCTGAGCAGGATAGTTCTGCAATTGCATCTCAGATAGATACCCAAAAACATCAAAAACGGGTGGATAAGATCCTTGCAACATGCAGAGATCGAATGGTGGGAGAGGTTAGTGCTCTTCTTGGATCTGAGGTTAAACTTAGCAATCTCGAAAATATTCTTGTTAGCAAAGAAGAATTCTTTTTTGACGAGGTTTCTGGAAAACAGGTTATCGCCAGCATGGATGTAGTTGGCGAGGAGAAAGAGAAAAGCTATCTCTCGATCGGCGTGCGTGATGCCATTCGAATCGGTGGAACATTGATCATGCTACCTTCCGCGGAACTTGACTCGGTGGTTGCTGATGAAGATTTTGGGGAGGATACTGAGGATGCCTATGGCGAAATAGCCAACATTATAGCAGGAGTGTATACAGCTGTTTTTGAAGAGGAATACATTAAACAGTTTCGTTTTGTAAAAAAAGAGCTGCAACAAGTCGCTCCCATGAAGGTTGACATAGCTGCAGACGAGCCAATAGTGGATCAGGACTACTATCTCAGTAGAATGGATTTGACTCTGGGAGATCTTCAGTTAGGTAAGGTAAATGTCCTTTTTTCACTCAACCTCTTGCAGCTCAGCGGCCTGAGAGCGGGAAGTTTAACCGTTGAAGAAGATAACAGAGTCCTTCCAAAACAGGGGACATCTAATGGGTATGAAGAAACTGACCAGGAATTTGGCCAGAATACTCTAAATAATGATAATAATTCACTAGATATAGTAGTGGTTAGTGATGATGATGCGGAGGCTGTAAAGATTGCCGATGTTCTCGGACAAGCTGGATATGTCGTTAAAACCCTTTCCTTTAAAGATAATCTGCACAATTACATTCCTGGTAATTTGAGGGCAATTTATCTGGTGATGCGAGATGTTAATGAGCAGGCTTTTGGAGTGGCTATCAAAGTTAGTTCGGCTTGTTCTGTTCCATTGATCGCCGCAGGGCCAGCATGGACCAGGAGCAAGGTGATTAAAGCTGTAAAGTATGGTGTGCGGGATATACTGCTCACACCCGCATCACTAGAAGATATAAAAGAAAATATGAATAATAATCTGCTCGAACTAGCAGCAGCCTGATAGGTTGCAAAAAGGATCTATCAAAGGTTATTTCTCCCACTCCCCATCAATATCTTTTTTCTTAATCTTTTCAAGCAGTGTTGTTCTTTTTAAGTTTAAAAGTCTAGCAGCCTCTTTTTTATTACCTTCAGTCATCTTTAGAGCTTGAACAATCAGTTGGGTTTCAAAATCATTAATCAAGACATTGAAATCTACTGTACCGTTGTCCCAGGCAATATGTTGAGTTTTTGCCTCCGGGGTGACTTGGCTCACTGTGCTGTCTAATTGATCTATTAATGAATCTTCGGTATCCGTGATCTCATTTTCGGCTGGAATGATAACATTATGAAATTTTTCAGGGAGATCGTGGAGCTTGACTTGCATACCGCTGTAGAGAATTGTCATGTGCTGAATGAGGTTTTCAAGTTCTCGCACATTGCCGCGCCATTCGTAGTGGCAAATTGCACTAAACGCCTGGGGAGAGAAGGTGAAGCGTTCCCTGCCGCGATTCTCTGCATGTTTTTCAAAAAATGCATCAATTAATACAGGTATATCTTCAGTCCTGTCTTTAAGTGCTGGAATGTTCAAAGGAACGACACTGAGACGATAATAAAGATCCTCTCTGAATCTCCCTTCACTGACCATTTGCTCCAGGTCACAGTGCGTTGCCGCCAGGATGCGTGTGTTGACGGGAATTGATTTAAAAGCCCCGACGGGTTCAAATTCTTTTTCTTGAATCACCCTTAATAACTTGGCCTGAAGAGCGGATTTCATGTCACCTATTTCATCAAGGAAGAGAGTCCCCTTATCTGCATACTGAATTCTGCCCGGTTTGTTAGCAGTGGCTCCTGTAAAGGCACCCTTCGTATAGCCAAACAGTTCACTTTCAAGAAGATCGTCGGGTATGGCCGCACAGTTTACAGGCACAAAATTCTTGTCACGCCTGTTACTCTGCGCGTGAATTGCTTTTGCAACCATTTCTTTGCCGGTCCCAGATTCTCCCCGTATAAGGACGGTAGAAACATCATCGTCAGCCACTCGGGTAATGAGGTCAAAAAGTCGACGCATTGGTTTACTCGTGCCGATAATTCCGTGAAATGGCTGGTGCTTGGGGGGAGGAGGAGCCGGTTTTACAGCTTTTTTGGCAGAAGGAAGTGTTTCAAATGCCCTTTTTAAGGTTATGGATGTTTCAACCGGGTCGATTGGTCTGTGTATGTAATAGAAGAGATCGAGGCTCAGCACGTCTTTGATGGCCTGGGGACGTCCGGCTGGAATAATTGGTAGTATAAGGGTGTCTGGATATTTTTTCTTTAAGGAGGTAATTAAGGTTAACTCCTCATCATCGGGAGAAAAATGTAGATCTATTACCAGGATAGTAATGGAATTGTTTTGTAATAACGATTCAAGCTCCCGTTCTGTATATGCATGTTCAATAGTGCACCTGAACTGTAAGTCGAGCATTTTTGAAACGGCGGAGAGTCCATTTGCGTCACTATCAGCAAAGAGTATTTTGGGTGTAGATACCATTTAATTATTCAAGAAAACGACTATTGATTGATTTATTCCAAGAGATTTCTCTTACAAAGACAATTGAATCAGATCAGCAAGTTTACTGGAGGTTCTTCTCATATTAAGACTAAGCAGGCGGGCAACTTTTTGAATAACTTTAATCCCCAGAGGTGGATGTCTCTCTGCCAGTAGCTCAAATCCTCTGTCGGTGAGTGTTACCACCGTTGTAGCTTGCCGGGCTAAGACAGTAGCTGATCTCGGCGATTTGTCAATGAGAGCCATTTCCCCAATGGAACTTCCTTTAGTCAAACGAGCCAGGGTGATATTTTCACCGTTATCGGCTTTTTTTTGAACTTCAAGTATTCCATTAACAACAAAACCCATAAATGTTCCTTGATCCCCCTCAATAAAAAGATGTTCACCACGCTGTAAATGAACGAAGCTCATATGTTTGGCGAAAATCGAAAGCTCATCTACATTAAAGCTCGAAAAAATTGGAAGATTAATCAGAAAAGACCTGGTCTCTTCTTCACTTTCTGTCATTTCTTTATGTAGCATAGCTTGACTAATATCGAATGTTCAAATCTTGACATTGCTGTATTTTTTGCTTGAATTTCAATGAGGATGGGAATAGTTCTCCACAACAAGCATATCATAATAAATGGGGAAAAAACAATAGTGTATTCCTGCTTATACCATGCTTTGACAAAAGAGAACCGCGATAGTTAAGCAAGAACTGTATATGATCAAAAACAATATACTCTCCTAAACGACATAAAAGATCAATACTGCTTTTCCTTTAGAAGGAATTTCGCTATCATAATTTTTGTCAATTTTATTAATTCAACACATTCAGTTTAGTTCAAGAGAATTCTAACCTCTGGTCATCAGCTTCATGTTTAGAACAGTTTTTATTATATTTGCAATCCTTCTAGTGGCACGTGTTTCTCCCTCTATAGCTAAAGAACCTTTTTGGGGATCAGTAAAAAAGATTATCGATGGGGACTCTCTTGTGATTTTATCAGGGAAAAAATCCATTGAAGTACGTCTTTACGGTGTCGATTGCCCGGAATATAATCAACCATTCTCTAAAGATGCAAAGGCCATGGTCAGGGAGAGAGTCTATGGCAAAAAGGTTCTGGTTATTCCGCAGTACTACGATTCATATAAGAGACTGGTCGCAATAGTTGATCACCAAGGCAAGATTTTAAACAGTGAACTGGTAAAGGCTGGTCTGGCCTGGGTCTATCCTCAGTATTGTCGTAAGAAAATTTGTAAATCCTGGAAAAAAGAAGAAGAGTCTGCAAGAATGCAGCAAAAAGGTTTGTGGAGCAGTCGTCAAGCTATCTCTCCCTGGAAATGGAAAAGGATGGAACATGACAAGTGAACATATTTAATTTCTTGTTATGTCAATATTGTGGGTAATTATGGACACAGAGATTGTTGACGCATGATCTTTATATGCTGTATGGTAGTGGCTTTTATGCTAATTTCTTGTAACACTTTCTATTTTAAATTTTTCCAGGTAAGTCCACTTCGCGTAACTATATCCGATTTACTGTAATTCATATTGAAAGGGCAGGGCCAACAATGAAGAAAAATATTTATCAAATTGCTATTATTGCGGCATTTATTGTAAGTTTGCAGGCGTTCACCTTAGGTGTTGCTGGTTCAGCTTTATCGGCTGCAAGTCCTGTGGCACAGAAAAATTTAGCCCAGCTTATCGAAACCAGAAGTTGTCGGGGCTGTGATCTTGCAGGTCTTGATTTTAACAGAATGGATCTGTCGGGAGTCGACCTGGAGGAGGCTGATTTGTCATCTGGTCAATTCTATTTGACTAATCTTGCTGGAGCAAACTTACAAAAAACTAAACTTAACGGGGCTATTTTTGGTGGTGCTGATCTTGGTGAAGCTGATCTACGCGGCGCAGAGCTTGAGGGAGCCTCGCTTGACGGCGCATATTTAGGCGGAGCAATTTTCGATAGTGAGTTGA
>Ga0209475_10001635_pt1 | contig 27000 bp, 20 predicted proteins | sample tdDd471_FD_187128 | JGI IMG/M metagenome (GOLD analysis project Ga0209475, IMG submission 187128) | Marine sediment microbial communities from the Atlantic coast under amendment with organic carbon and nitrate - tdDd47.1 (SPAdes)... | ecosystem: Environmental > Aquatic > Marine > Coastal >... | reverse complement strand
GGGGCGTGCTCGGGCGAGAGGTTGGCGAGTTCCTGGAGAGTCTTCTCGGCGGTTGTGGTGTGTCGCTTCGCCTCATCCTCCTTGCCGGCGCCCTTGAGCGCGGAGGCCAGGCGGCACTGGGTGACGAGCGTCTCACTTGAGATGACCTTGCTCGCGGCGAGAGACCCCTCGAGGAGTTCGGTGGCCTGATCGAACTGCTTCTCGTTGAGCCGCGCATGGCCCATGAGAGTGAGCGTCGTCGCCCGGCCCTCGTCGTCGCCGACGTCGGTGTCGATGGTGAGCGCCCGCTCGAGATGCTGCCATCCGTCGTCCTGTTTGCCCCACTCGTGCAGGAAGCGGCCGAGGGTCCGCTCCGCTCGGGCGACCTCAAGCAGGCTGTCGATCTTCATGCCGATCTGCGTCGCCTTGAGCAGCTCTTCCTGCGCGCGCTTGCGATCCCCGTAGGTCGCCAGCACCTCGCCGAGCTGGATGCGCTTGATGACTTCGCTGTTCGGGCGGTCGATCTCTCGGAACACCTCGATGGCGCGGGCGAGGCACTGCTTGGCTCGATCGACGTGGCCGATCGATGCATACAGGTTGCCGAGGTTACCGAGCGCGATAGCCTCGGTACTCTGATCGCCGAGCTCCCGCGTCAGCGCCACCGCCTCTTCGGTGGACGCGATTGCGCCCTGAATGTCGCCGCCGGCCTCCAGCGAGCGCGCAATATTGTTGAGCAGGCCGGATTCGAAACGCCGTTCTCCGATCTCGCGCGCGATGGTGAGCGCGGCCTGCTTGGTCGGTAGCGCGTCCTCCGCCTCGCCGATCGCCGGCATCACCGCGGCGAGTGCCATCATCGAGCTGATCTCGCCTTTGCGATCGCCGATTTCTCGGCGCAACTCCAATGCCTTGCGCCAGCGCGTGCCCGCCTCCTCCAGGTTTCCTTTGCGGTAGGCCAGCCCGCCCAGAGTCTGCAGCGTCTTGCCGACCCAAAGCCGATCGTCCGCCTCCGTGAGCAGTTCGAGTGCCGCCGGCGCTTCCTCTGCGACCTTGTCCATTTCTCCGGAGAGCCAGTGGGTCGCGGCGAGGCAGGAGAGGATGCGCCCGCGCGGTCCGGGCTCGCCGATCTCGTCCGCGAGCACGCGAGCCTCGTCGAGCACGCGCAGCTCGTCCGAGTGCCGGCTCAGCATCTCGTAGGAATTCCAGAGGCGGGTCGCAATCGCGAGGCGTGCAGGGGGGCGTCCGATGCGGAAGGCGTCTCCGAGCTTCTCGAAGAACACCGCCGCGTCGGCCGCGTGAAGTTGGTTGCCTGCGTATTCGAGTGCGGGCTCGAGATGCGGTTCGCCCTCGAGCGCCTGCTCGCTGAGCAGCAGGTGGCGCAGCAGCGCGTAGGCGGTGGCGGGATCGGGCTGCTCGTCCTCGAGATCCTCAAGGATCGCTTCGGCGACGACGGCGTGGTACTCGATGCGCAGTGCCGGGCTGATGCTCTCGTAGACCGCTTCCTGCAACTGATGACTCACGAAGCGGAACGAGCTGCGGCCGGAGCTCTTGATCAGGTGGAACTTGCGTTCGAGTACCGCGAGGCGCTGCAGCAGCTTGATCTTCTTGACTTCGAGCACCGCCGCCAGCAGCGGGGCGTCGAACATGTAGCCGAGGATCGCGGCGGCCTCGAGCACTTCGCGTTGATCCTCATCGAGCTTGCCGAGGCGCAGATTGACGAGGTCCTGCAGGCTGGCGGGCATCGACTCATCGTCGAGGGCGCGCACCAGCTGGAACCCTTCGCCCTCGGGCACGAGCGCGCCGCTGGTCTTCAGGTGCGCCAGGATCTCGAGCATCACATGGGGATTACCGTCGGTCCTCGCGTGCAACGGATACGCGAGCGCGCTCGTTGTGCGCGGCTGCAAGACGACCGCGCCGACGAGTTCGTCGGACGCCTCGGGCGACAGCGGTGCGAGCTTGATGACCTCGTGCGATTCGTGAGTGCCGATGCGCGTGAGCACCTCGTGCAACGGCGATCCGTCCTCCACTTCGTCGTCGGCGTAGACGCCGACGAGCAGGATCGGATGCCCTTCCACGCAACGCGCGAGGTAGGCAAACATGTCGAGCGACTCGGGCCCGGCGAGGTGCAGGTCCTCGATGACCATCACGACGGGTCGCTCGGCGGCCAGCGAACGCAGCAAGTCGCTGCCGGCTGCCAGCAGCGCGTCCTTTTCGACCTTGGCGCCCGCGTCGCCCTGCACGAACGCAGCGAGCGGCTCGACGATACCCGGCGCATTCGGGAGAAGTTCGCGCAGGCGTTCGATCAATTCCGCGCGATCCAACTCCTCGATGCTGAGCAGGTCGCCGAATGCCTCGAGGAACGGATGGTAGTTGCGTCCGCCCCTGCCGACGCAGCGCCCTGCGCCAATGGCGGGTCCACTCGATGCAGCGATTCCTTCGATGAATTCGAAGACGAGGCGCGACTTGCCGACACCCGACGGGCCTCCAAGGGCGAGTACGTGGCCATTCTCGGCAGCGCGCTGATAGGCCGCGCGGAGCGACTCGAGTTCGCGAGTGCGACCGATCAATGAGACATCGCGTTGCAGGCGCAGTCGCTTGAGCGCCGGAAGGGCACTGGGCGTCGCGCGATCCGCGGTACGCGCCAGCCACCACCCGCTCTTGTCGCCGTCCTGAAGGATGGCGCGCAATTCGGCAGCGTCCTTGAAGCGCTCGGCGATCTCGCGGCGGGTGGCCGTGACGATGACCGCCGACCAGAACGGATCGAGGTCGGCGAAGTACTGCGTCGGCGGATCGACCTCGTTCTGGAGCTTCGCACCCAGCATCTGCGACAGGTCCATCGCCTCGTACGGGTTGACGCCCGTCGCGAGCTTGTAGAGCACCATTCCGAACGCGTACAGGTCGCAGCGACCCGTCACCGTCTGCCCGATGAACTGTTCGGGCGCGGCGTAGAACAGCGAACCGACGAACTCGCCCGCCTCGGTCAGCGTGTGCCCGCCCTCGGACATGCGCGCGATGCCGAGGTCCATCAGCAGGACGCGGTGGTCCGGCGTGATGACGATGTTCTCGGGCTTGATGTCGCGGTGAATGACGCCGAGCGTGTGGATCTCGTCGAGCGCGTTGAGCACCTGGTCGGCGATCTGGAACAGCAGGTGTTCGGGGACGGTGCCGAGGTCCGCCTGGAGGTCGTCGAGAGTCTGGCCCTCGATGTACTCCATCGACATGAAGTGGACGGGCTGCCCGTCGACCTCGTCGGCATCCACATCGAAGGTCCGGACCACGTGCGGGTGGCGCACGCGCTTGCCGATCTCCGCCTCGCGACGGAAGCGCTCCAGCGATCGCTCATCGGCGACCAGCTCAGGATGGAAAACCTTGATAGCGACGCGGGTTCCAGCGGGGCCGGCGGGTCCATCCTCACTGGTCTCGGCTCGATAGACGGTGCCCATACCACCGCGGCCCAGCTCGATGTCGAGCTGATATCCACAAACCGTCCGCCCCTTCAGGTCAATCGTCATCGGTCGCGTGAATGCGCTTTCCCGGCGGGATTGTACCGACGGTGAGGACCATGCAATGCAACCGAAGTCCTTAGCGTGGCGGGGATTGCGCCAAATCGGTCCGGGGCAGGGGGGGCGGGGGGAGGGAGCGCGCGGCCGTGCGTGCAACCCCCGGATGTTGGTGGTTATTCACGTATAGTCCACAGGATGCGGTGGATAACTTTGGGGGCGATTGCGGTCACGCTGGGCGTGCTGCTGGCGCACGGGTTGGAGAATGGCAGTGACCGCCTGACCCGGTCCGCTGCGCCACGGTTTGGTTCGTTGGCTGAGCGACACGCAGCCGCGGAGCGCGCGGGCGCGCGTGCGAAAGCGGGAGCCGAGGTTCCAACGCGAAAGCCGGATGTCGACGAGCAGGCGGTCGTCGAGGAGGACCTGCGTCGCGTCGAGGACACCGATCCCGCTGACCTGGCGCAGGCCGGCACGTGGCGCGAGGCGTTGCGGCACTACGCGCGGTGGGGGGATGTGGATGAGAAGCAGTTTCCCGCCGCGCGAAAGCACCTGCGCAACGCGATGCAGAAGGCGGAGAACCCGGTCGCTCGCCAGAACATCATCTTCCTCACCGTTCGTGTGCTTCCGCTCGAACAAGCGCGGGGCGTGCTCTCGCCGCTGCTCGCGTCGGAGGACGAGGCGGATGTCGAGGACGTTATCTGCGCTCTTGCGTTCGCGGGTGACGCTGCGATGGGGGAGCGGTTCCACGCGCTCGCGCAGCGGCGTTCACCCGCGGCCGTCGCTCAACTCCGCGACACGTTGATCGAGATCGAGCTGCTGGCGGGTGCCGCGAACGCCGACGCGCGGGGGACCCTCCGCAGCTATCGCGCGGTTGAGGTTCTTGCGCGACGCAACTACTTCTACTTGGCGGACCCGGAGCGGGAGGCGCGCTTTCCCTACCGAGAGCGTGTCCGCACCGAGCGCGCCCGCGAACTCCGGAAGGATTGGCTGGCGCGCTACGCCGGCCACCCGGGCTCGGACGATGTCGCGCTTGCGATTGCCGATAGCGCGGAATGGTCGGAACCTGCTCTCGCTGCCGCCTGGTACGACCGTGCCGCCTCTCTTCCGGACCAGATGCGGACCAGCCGCGCGCTTCGTGACCTGCTGCGAATGGTCGAACGGAAGCTGCCGATCCCCGCGGTGCAGAAGTTGATCGAGAGCGGTGCTCGCAATCGTTCGCTGTTGACGTACGTGGTGTTGCGGAGGATCGCGGCGGAGCAGGGGTGCGAAGCCGCACTGGATGCGGTTGCACGATACTCCCCGATTAGCCCCGGCACGACCATCGCGCACGCGTGGCGCCTGCGTCGCCCGGGACCCTGCGCCGACTTGCCGCGGCTCGGCGCCTACTACGACAGGGTCGCGGCGGGTCGGTCCCCCGCGGAACGCCTGTTCCCGCGGGCCGAAGCCTTGCCGCTCTCGGTCGACGCGCTCGCACGGCAGTTCGCGCTCTGGGAACGGTGCGCGGAGTTCGACGCGAAGATCCGGAACGCCGGCCCGGACGCGGTAGTGGCCCTCTCGATCGACCTCGTCCGGTTCACGCTCGAACACCCGAGGCTGTTCTTCCCGGTCTACATGCGCGCCACGATGCACGCGGGCAAGATCCTCGACATCCACGGCGAGCGGAGTCGGGATGCGTGGAGCGAGTGGACGGCCCGGAGTGTCAGCGCTGCGCGCGCCATTGTCCTGCTTGAGGGCATTCAGCGTCGGCACCCCGAGACTCCGCGCCTCGACGAGGTCCTGTTCCTCAGGGTGGAGGCGCTGTCGAAACTGCTGGAGTTTCTCCCTCTGGAGTGGGTGCCCGTGGACAACGGGGAGGACGTCGATGTGCGTCCCGGACCCGCGAGTCACGAGATTCAAGCGGTGCGGAGCGCGGCGGCGCGATGCCGCGAGGCATTCCCGCAAAGCGCGTGGACGGAGCGCGCGGACGTGCTGTCGCGCGAGTGTCGCGCCCGGTTCGCGGAAGAGGTCGACGAATAGAAAACGGCCCCCGGACGTAGAATCCCCGCAATGGAACGGCGTGGTTGGCTCCGTCCGGAAGTGCTGCTGCCGGGAACGTTCCTGCTCGCGATCGTGGTCGGGGCGGGACTGCTGCTGCTGCCGCCCATGCACCACGGCGGGGTTGGCCCGACCGAAGCGATCTTCACGGCGACGAGCGCGGTGTGCGTCACGGGGCTCGCCGTCGTCGACACGGGCACGGAGTGGACCCTCGCGGGGCAGATCGTCCTGCTGGTCCTGATTCAACTGGGCGGCATCGGCATCATGACCTTCGGCGTGCTGGCGCTGGTCCTCGTCGGCAAGCGCGTCGGTCTCGCGCACGAGGCGGCGGTTCGCGACATCTACACCTCGGTCATGAACTGGCGCATCGGCCAATTGCTTGCGGTGGTGCTGTTTACGACGCTGGTTTGCGAAGGCGCCGGCTATGTCGCGTTGCGCTTGGCCGGTGAGCCGCACTGGCCCGCGCTCTTCCATTCGATCTCCGCGTTCTGCAACGCCGGGTTCAGCGTCAACAGCGACTCGTTGCAGGGAGCCGGTCCCGCGGTGCGCCTCGTGATCATCGCGCTGCTGATTGTGGGAGGCCTGGGGTTTGTGACCCTCATCGAGATCGGCCGCAATCTCCGCCTACGCAAGAATGGCGCTCGGCGCTTCAGTCTCCACGCTCGCATGGTGTTCACGAGTTCGCTCGTGCTGCTCGGCATCGGGACGCTGGCCTACGCAGCACTCGAGGACTGGGACATCGGGAACGCCTTTTTCATGAGCGCTTCGACGCGCACCGCCGGGTTCGACACGGTGCCGGTGGGCGGCCTGCGAGCTACGACGCTGCTGATCCTGATGCCGCTCATGTTCATCGGCGCGTCCCCCGGTTCGACCGGCGGGGGCATCAAGACGACAACCGCCGCGGTCGTGTGGTTGGCGGCGCGGCGCATGCTGGTCGGCGGGACGGAGGTGCGGCTGCACGCGCGCCGCATCAGTGACGTGGTCGTGCGACGTGCGTTTGCGGTGCTGTTCTTCTCGATCGGCGTCGTGCTTGTGACGATCTTCCTGCTCCATCTGCTGGAGGGGGATCGCCCGGAGAAGCTCCTCGCGTATTCGTTCGAGGCGGTCTCCGCGTGCGCCACCGTCGGGCTGTCGATGGGCATCACTGCCGAGTTGACGACCGCGTCGAAGTTCGTGCTGTGCGCCGCCATGTTCATCGGGCGCGTCGGGTCGCTCAGTATCTTTATCCTCCTCGTGCTGCGGGAATCCCCGGTTTCCCGTGTGCGCTATCCCGAAGAAAGGGTTCTCGTCGGATGAGTTCCAAACGAGTCATCGTGGTCGGCCTGGGTGAGTTCGGACGCACCATAGCCATCGAGCTTTCCAAGGCGGGCGTCGAGGTGCTCGCCATCGACCGGAACGAAAAACCGATCAACGCGGTCCGGGACCACGTGTCGGTCGCCGCGGTCGCGGACGTGCGGGACGCCGAGGTCTTCAAGGAGTTGCTCACGAGTCACTTCGACCTCGCGATCATCGCGATTGGAAGTTCGCTCGAATCGGCCATCCTCGCCGCGATGCACCTCAAAGCTGCCGACGTCGGGGAAGTGTGGGCGGAGGCCTCCGAGGCGGACCGCGAGCAGGTGTTGCGCCGCGTCGGGGTCGACTCCACGTTCTCGCCCGAACGCGATCTGGCGCGTCGGCTGGCCCAACGCATCGCGAAGCAGGACTCGGCCGACTTCATCCCGATCGCCGAGGGCTACGGTGTTGTCGAAATGCCGGCGCCCGACTGGATGATGGGGAAGACGCTGCTGCAGCTCGAGCTGCGCAGCACGATGAACGTCGCTGTCATCTCGGTCCGCAGTGCCGGCGGCAAGGTGACGATGGTCCCCCAGGCGGGCTGCGAAATCAAAGAGGGCGATACTCTGGTGCTTGTGGGCAGCGACGAGGATCTGCTCAAGGTCCGCGACCGCACGTAACGCTTCCGGTCGCGCGCCATCGAAGGGGAAGAGATGCGGGAAATTCAATGCACTGAAGTCTGGGGCGGCGCGCAGGAATCGGATGTCTCGGTCAAGTTGGCCGGCGTCCGGGGCGAGTGCTACTCGCAGCCCTACTCCGGCCACAGGGCCGGCGGTGACATCCACTTTCTCTCGGTCTGCGGGATCAGCATCCTGTCCAAGGTCGTGCTGGCGGACGTGAGTGGCCACGGGGACGAGTCGGCCGAGGTCTCCCGGATCATTCACGAGGCGCTCGTCGAGAACATCGGTGCGCACGACAACTCGTCGATGCTCGCGCAGGTGAACTCGGCATTTCTGGAGCGGCGCACGGGCGACTTCAAGTTCACGACGATGGCGTCGTTGATCTTCGACTCGCGTGATCGCAGCCTTGTGTACGCTTACGCGGGGCACCCTTCGATCCTGCGCGGCAACCGGAACACCGGGCGCTTCCAGTCACTGCTGCCCGATCGTGGCGAGCGCGGCGGCATCCCGCTCGGGATTCTTCCGGGTACGCAGTACGAGCAGCACTCGGTTCAGCTTGTGCAGGGCGACGTGCTGGTCCTGTACACCGATGCGTTCAGCGAGGCTTCGGATGGTGATGGGGGAATGCTGGGGGAAGAGGGGCTCGCCCGCGTTCTCGAGCAGGCACCTGCCTTCGACCCGCCGGCGCTCAAGCACCACCTGCTCGACTTTGTCGGGCCGAACCTCAACGACGACGCCACGCTGATCATCCTTGAGATGATCGATTAGAGGTCGGTCCGCAATCGTGCGTCTCCGCGACGTATCATCTTTCAAGATGGTGCGTATCGGCTTGGCTCTTCTCGTTCTGCTCGTCCACGCCCCCGCCCACGCCGGCGGCAAGGCCAAGCCTGGTCCCAAGTGGGCCAAGTCGTGGTCCGCCGCGCTCACCGAGGGGCAGGTGTTGAATCTGCCCATCGTCGTCCACCGCCACGGCTTCTACTGAGGCCCGTGCTGGGCAGTGCACCGGTCGGTGCTGCAGAACAAGACGTATCTGAAGTTCGCCGCACAGAACACGGTCGAGGTGATCTGCATGGAGGAGATCGACAAGGCGGAGCGCGAGAAGGCGTCGACGTTCCAGACGTACAAGACCAAGGACGAGTACGGCGACGAGGTGGAGTACATGGTCGAGTTCGACGGCCTGACAGTGGACGAGTTGAAGGGGCTGTCGAACACGGACGCAATCGTGGCGTTCATGGACGGCAACAAGATCCCCTACACCGCCATCGTCGACCCGCACACCGGCAAGGCGATCGAAGCGATGAAGGGCAAGCCGACGGTGAAGTCCCTTTCTGCGGCCATCAAGCGTGCGCGCAAAGTGCTAACCAAGGAGCACGGCGACGGCATTCCGCGCAAACAGTGGGACAGCTTGGCGACCGGCGAGGTGCGCATCGATCTGCTCTCGATCGAGGGCAGGTACGCCGAGGCGCTCAAGGCCCTCGTGAAGATCGAAACTTCGTTCAAGCGACCGCCCAAGCCGATCAAGCTGCGCCTGGTCGTGATCCGCGAAGCGCTCGAAAAAGACATCGGCAAGTACATCGATGCGTGCGCCGCCGGGGGCAAGCTGCCCGCACCGAAGAAGCGCGAGCTGACCGCCATCGCGAAGTCGCTGGGCGACTCCGCGCTCGGCAAGCGCGCGGCCGAACTCGCCAAGAGCTAGCCGGCGCGCGTGCCGCGAAAAGTGGTTACGCCCACTGCACGAGGCCGAGGTGCGCAAGCTCCGTCGCGTCATCGATGGCGGGGCGTACGCGCACGCCGTATTGGAAGCGGCCGGCGCCGGTCGGCATGTAGCCGCCCGTGTACTCCACCGGATCGTCACCGTTCTCGGATGTGCGCTTGAGGGGCACGACGATCGGATCGACGAGTTCCTCCTCGGTGTTCGATTGCCCGACATACAACTCGACGGCGATGTCGTCTGCGGTGAGATCGCCCAAGTGGACCGTCGCGCGCACTTCGAACGCCTCGCCAATTCCGATGCTGCCCTCCGGCGCGTCGGTGACCGACACGTTCTCGATGCGCACCTGCGACCACGCCTGCTCGAGGTGCTCCTCGCGCTGCGCCTGGTCACGGGCGACGCGGAACGAGTCGTTCGACAACTCTCTCGCGCGCACGCCCAGCGGCGCATAACCGAACTTGGCGTAGTCGGACACCATGCGGTGGGTGCTGAAGAACGCGGGCACCGTCGTCATCGAACGACGCATGCGCTCGATCCACTTGCGCGGCAGGCCGTCCGCGCCGCGATCGAAGTACTCCTCGATCATCTCGGTCTCGAGCATGCGGTAGAGCGCGCGGCTGTCGTGCTCCGCCTGAACCTCGGGATCCGCGGCGTCCGCCCCATCCCCGATCTTGAACCCGTTCGTTCCGTCGTAGCCCTCGCACCACCAGCCGTCGAGAATGCTCGCGTGCAGCACGCCGTTGAGCGCGGCCTTCATGCCGCTTGTGCCCGAAGCCTCGAGCGGTCGCGTGGGGGTGTTGAGCCATACGTCGACACCGGTCACGAGGTAGCGCGCGACGTCCATGTCGTAGTCCTCGACGAAGAACACCTTGCCCGAGAAGCGCGGGTCGTCGGTGAGCGAGACGATCTCATGCACGAGGTCGCCACCGGCGGAATCGTCGGGGTGCGCCTTGCCGGCATAGATGATCCGCACGGGACGATCGCTCTCGTCCATCAGTTCCAGCAACCTCTCGCGGTCGCGGAACAACAGCGTCGCACGTTTGTACGGCGCGAAACGGCGCGCGTAACCGATCACGAGCGCATCGTCGGTGAGCTGTTCGAGCCGATCCCGCATCGTCTTGGCTGCAAGACCGCGACGAAGGCCGGTCTTCTCGATGCGATCGCGCACGAACTCCAGCATGCGGTGCTTCTGCAGCGCGTGCATGCTCCAGATCTCCGTGTCGCTCAGCGCGCCCACGAGTGCCCAGTCATCGGCGCCGGTGTTCTCTTCGAGCCACTTGCGGCCAAGGCGCGCGTCGATCACGGGGCGCAGGAACGGACCGCACCACGTCGGCAGATGCACGCCGTTGGTAACCGACGACACCGGTGTTTCCGTCTCGTGCAGGCCCGGCCACGTATCCGCGAGCATCGTCCGTGAAACCTCGCCGTGCAGCGCGCTGACGCCGTTCGCGCGCCCGGTCAGGCGCAGCGCCAACGTCGTCATCGAGAACTCGTCGTCCTCCTTCGAGGTGCGTCCGAGGTCGAAGAACTCTTCCCAGTCGAGGCCGAGGCGCGTCGCAATGCCCGCGAAGTAGCGGCGCATCAACTCCTCATGGAAGCGGTCATGGCCGGCGGGGACAGGCGTGTGGGTCGTGAACAGTGAACTACCGCGCACAACCACAGCCGCCTGGTCGTAGGTTAGCCCCTTCTCCTCGACCAATTCCAGCAGACGCTCCAGCAACAGGAAGGCGGAGTGACCCTCGTTGAGGTGACACACCTCCGGCTCGCGGCCGAGCTTGCGCAGCAGCTTCCAGCCGCCCATGCCGAGCAGGATTTCCTGACGCAGGCGCCACTCGCGCTCCGAAGGATAGAGCTTGCGGGTCAGCCCCTGGTTGCCCTCGTCGTTGTCCGGGATGTTGGTGTCGAGCAGGAACAGCGGCACCTGACCGACATCCACACGCCACGCCGTTGCGAGGAGCTCATGCTCCGGCAGCGGAATCGTGATGCGCAGCGGCTCGCCCTCGGCGTCGAGAACGGGCGACATCGGCATCGTGCGCGGATCGGCCGTTTGCGGCTGCACCCCCTGCCGCCCGTCGCGTCCGATCTTCTGGCTGAAGTAGCCGTCGGTGTAGCGCAGGCCGACCGCGGTCAGCGGCAAACGCAGATCGCTCGCCGACTTGAGGTGGTCGCCGGCGAGTACACCGAGACCGCCGCTGTAGATCGGCAGGCACTCGTGCAGTGCGAACTCCGCCGAGAAGTAGGCGATGGCGTCAATGGGTTGCGAGTCGCGATCGAGGTAGCGATCAAAGTCGGCCAGCACGTTCGTGCAACGCTCGATGTAGTCGGCGCTGGCGGATGCGGCCGCGATCGCGGATTGCGACAGCGACATGAGCAGGGCGACGGGGTTGCCCTTCGCCTTGCGATACGCGTCCGGATCGAGCTCCTCGAACAGCGCTTGTGCCTCGGGATGCCAGCTCCACCAGACGTTGCGCGCGAGCGCCACCATGCGCCGCAGCCTTTCCGGCACTTCCGCCGCGACGGTGAAGGCGTGCAGGTGCGGGCGCTCGGCCGACGTCGACGGCAGGCTAATGACCGCGCGCCTTCCGCGGCCGGCCAACGACGGGGACAGCGCCGCCACGCGTGCCTCGCCCGCGCGCGCCAGGGCCATCTCGTGCGACGAGAGCGTCTTGCCGATGAGGTGCTCCCAGCGGACGCGCTCGAGCACCGCCGCGCTGTCGGCGCGAATCTGCTCGAGGTGGACGTCATCTTCGTCCAGGAAGCGAGTGAGCGCGCGGTCGAGCAACGCGTCCACGTCCTCTTCCGAGGCGGACGCCAGCGGGAGGACGAGAACACCGCGATGCTCTTCGTCTTCGCGCTCCAGCAGGTAGCGGCCGAAACCGGTCAGGTCGGTGGTGACGGTCGGGACGCCGGCGGCAAGACTCTCGACCGGCGTGTAGCCCCACGGCTCGTACAGCGACGGGAAGAACGTGACGTCGCTGGCGCGGATCACCTCGTCATAGGTGAACGGAATCACCGGGTCGTCGCCGTTCAATCGAATCGGCACGAACATCACGTAGGCCGCGTCGTCCGGCTGGTTGGTCAACCCCGCCGCGTCGCATCCGATCAGGATGTCGTCGTCCTCCGGATGCGCCAGCTTGTGCGTCGTGCGTCCGCACGGTTCCCCGGCGAGCTCGTCCGAACCCAACCGCGCCAGCACTTCCGGTCGCGGTCCCGTCTGGTTGGCGGCCACCGCGACGATCACGAGCAGCTTGCGCTTGGGGCGCGCTTCGGAAGCGACGAGGCGTCCCAGTGCGTTGATGATGAGGTCGAGGCCCTTGGTGCGGTACTCGTAGCGCGCCGCCGTCATCGCGATCTGCGTCGTGGCGTGGTCGAGCTTTGTTCCGAGGAAGCGCTCCGCGCGCGTCAGCAACTCGTCGCGCACTTCGGCGCGCCGCTTGTCATTGACCTCCGACTGGCCGCGATAACCGTTGGGCGTCACCAGGTCGGGCTTGCGGCCCAGCAGGTGTTGCGCTTCCTCCGCCGAATGCTCACTGACGGTGGTCAGGACGCACGCCTTGCCGGCGGCAACCTTCTCCAGCGTGTGCTGCGCAACGACCTTCTGCTCCGTCGCCGCCGCGTCCGGATCGATCGACGTCAGCTGACGATCCACACGAACGCCGCTCGTCGAAAGCGCGCGTCCGAGCGCCGTCCCGTGCGGCGTCAGCACCGTCCCGATTTCGGGAGTGGTGCTGTTGACGCGCAGAATGCCGGTCGCCGCCTGCCACTGATGGAAGTGCGCGACGGCCCGCAGCCCGCGCGGCCGTACAGCCACCCGGTAGTGCAGCTCGATCAGAATCCCCGCCGCGTACCCGAACAGCATGCGCTCGACCGTGTCCCAGTCGGCGTGAATCGAGTCGACTCCGTAGTCGTCCCACAGCTCGCCGAGGATCGCGTTCTTGCGCTCCAGCAACCGGCCGAAGTCCACCAACGCGACGCGCGGTCCGCCCTCCATGTCGCAGTGCCCGAAGCGCACCGGCACGCCCCGCTCGGCGGCGAGATGCGCCAACGGCGGCGCCGTCTGGTCCTCGACGAACGTCTCCTGCAGCCCGCGCGCGGACCAGAGATCGGGCCCGACGTAGAGCAGCTGCTTGCCGTAGCTGGCGGTGAGGTGCGGGGCGGCCGTCTCCAGCACGGTATGGACGCCACCAATGCGGTGGCAGACCTCCCACGAGACGTTGTAGAGGAAGCCGGGGCGGGGGTGATTCTGAGACACGGGCGGTCATCCTACCCGTGGACGCGGAGGCACAAAATCAATGCAGGTAGGAGCCGCCGTTCACATCCAGGACAGTCCCCGTCACGTAGCGCGCGAGGGTCGAGCACAGGAACACAACCGGCCCAGCCACATCGTCCGGTTCGGCCACGCGCCCCAGCGGAATCGGCTCCGGAAGCCCATTATTCGGTAACGCTTCCCGGGTCATGTCCGTCACGACCCAGCCCGGCGCCACGGCGTTCACGCGAATTCCCTTCGGCCCCAGCTCGGTCGCCAGCGACTTGGTGAGTGCGTTCACCGCGGCTTTGCTCGCGGCATAGCCGGCATAGCGCGCCTCGCCCCGGTGGCTGGCCCGCGAACTGATGTTCACGATCGAAGAGCCCGGCTCCGCCTGCCCCGCAAAAAGAGCGCAAAGATCGGTGACCGCCTTGAGATTGACCTGCCACATGTCCGCTGCGAGAGGATCGTCGTCGGGCACCCACAAACCGGCGTTGTTGACCAGGATGTGGAGGGGGGCCGGGGGGAGGAGCGCCTCCTTGCTCAGGTCGCAGACGAACGGCTCGCCGACGGTGACGTCCGTCGCCGATCGGCAGCCCGCGAAAACCTCGGCGCCGGCCGCCTCAAGTGCTCGCGCGATGGCCAACCCGATTCCGCGCGTGGCGCCCGTGACGAGCGCCCGTTTTCCGGCAAGATCGATCCGCATGCCCGCAGTGTACGGCGTTACGATGCGCTGCTGTGCACCGACGCAGCCTTCCGATCCTCGCGTTCCTCGTTCTCGCCTGCTGGGCGGAGGATTCGGATGACGCCCCCAAACCCCCTCCCCGCGACCCCATCCCGCAAGAACAGAGCGCTCCCGTGAAAAAAGAGAACCGCCTCGCCAAGGAGAAGAGTCCCTACCTCCGCCAGCACAAGAACAACCCGGTGGACTGGTATCCGTGGGGCGAGGAGGCGTTCGCCAAGGCGAAGAAGGAAGGCAAGCTGATCTTCCTTTCGATCGGCTACTCGTCGTGCCACTGGTGCCACGTGATGGAGCACGAGTCGTTCGACGACGCCGAGGTCGCCGCGATGCTCAACAAGCACTACGTGTGCATCAAGGTTGATCGCGAGGAGCGGCCCGACGTCGATGCGATCTACATGGACGCGGCGCAGGCCATGATGCGCGGCGGCGGCGGTTGGCCGCTCAGCATCTGGATGACGGCGGACAAGAGGCCGGTCAAGGCGGGCACGTACTTCCCCAAGGCGCAGTTCCTCGAGCTCAACGAGAAGCTCCATGAGGCCTGGAGCGACCCGAAGGTGCGGAAGGACATCGAGACGTACGCCGCGCGTGTCGTGGAGTACTTGAAAGAGAACGCGGCCGGCGAGGAGAGTAGCGAGGTCGATCCGCAGTTCATCGAGTTGGCTCGCTACGCGTTGGAGCGCGGCTCCGATCGCGAGATGGGTGGTTGGGGTCAGCGGCCCGCGCCGGACATGGCGCCCAAGTTCCCGAGCGTCGAGGTGATCGAGTTGCTGTTGCGCTACCACCTGCGGCACGAGGACAAAGAGGCGCTCGGCGTTGCGGCGCTCGCGCTGGAGAAGATGGCGCTCGGCGGAATCCACGATCACGTCGGCGGCGGCTTTCACCGCTACTCGACGACGCGCGATTGGCTCGTGCCGCATTTCGAGAAGATGCTGTACGACAATGCGCTGTTGTTGCCGCTGTATGCGTGGGCGTATCGCATCACGGGCAACGAGGTGTTCCGGGACGCCGCGCTCGATACGGCGCACTGGGTGCGGCGGGAGATGACCGGCGAAGCGGGCGGATTCTACTCCGCGCAGGATGCCGACGATCCGGGCGGCCCCGAAGGCGAGGGCGGCTTCTACATCTGGAATCCGAAAGGCCTCGAGGAGCTGCTCGGCAAGGATGCGGCGCGTGCGGTGGCGTTGCGCTACGACGTGACGGACGGCGGGAACTGGTCGCATCGCAAGGGGGAGAGCATCCTCCAGGTCGTGCAGTCGATTCCCTCCGTGGCCAAGGAGATGGGGCGCGGGGAAGAGGAGGTACGCAAGCTGCTCGCCGACGCGCTACCGAAGATGTACGAGGCGCGGGAGAAGCGGCCGAAGCCGATGACCGACACGAAGGTGCTGGCGGGTTGGAACGGCCTGATGGTCTCCGGTCTCTGTCGCTCGTACCAGGCGTTGGGGGAGCAGAGTCATCTCGACGCCGCGGTCCGCGCGGGTTCATTCGTGCGCAAGGAGATGTGGCGGGACGGTCGCCTGTTGCGGCGCTGGGCGGAAGGCGACGCGGCTCACGACGGCGTGCTCGATGACTACGCCTGGGTCGTCGCGGCGTGGCTCGATCTTTACGAGTGCACGTTCGATGAGAGCTGGCTGCGCGACGCGATCGCCTTGCAGAAGACGGCCGACGAGCTCTTCCTCGATGCCGCGAACGGGGGCTACTTCTACACGGCGAAGGACGGCGAGGCGCTGATCGTTCGGAGCAAGGACGCGTACGACAAGTCGCGACCCTCCGGCAACTCTGTCATGGCGCAGAACAACTCGCGTCTCATGCATCTGACGGGGAATCTGGCGTACGGCGACCAGGCTCGGCGCACGCTCGAGGCGTTCGGCGCACTGATGGGGAGCAACCCGTTCGGTTTGGCGGGCCTGCTGAACGCGTTGGACTTCATGTCCAAGGACACGCGCGAGGTGTTCGTTACGGGCAAGCTCGACGATCCGACTACGCGAGCCTTCATCGAGCGTGTCTGGCGCGATACCAATCCGAACCGCGTCCTCGTGGTGGTAACGCCGGAAATCGGGGAGTTGCTCCCGCCGGCGAAGGGCAAGGACCTCGTCGAGGGCAAACCTGCCGCGTACGTCTGCCGCAACTTCACCTGCCTCGCGCCGGTGACGGATCCGTCGAAGCTCGATCTGTCCTACGACAAGCCGAAGCCCGAAGAGAAGTCGGACGATTAGGGGGGCGCGGCCTGGATGCCCTGTTGCCAGGCCGCAGCGAACTTGGGGAGGATCTCGATCAAGCCGTCGGCGATGAATTGCACGGAGATGATCGCAAGCACGAGTCCCCATAGGCGGGGCATGATCAATGACATGCCGGGGCCCTTCTTCTCGAGCATCCAGCCCAGCCTCATCATGTTCAGGAAACAGATCCCGCAGACGAGGATGATCGAGGTCAGCAGCACGAATTGGGCATGCGTGTCGGTTCCCTGAGGGGACAGCGTAATCACCAGCGTGATCGATGCCGGGCTCGCGATCAGCGGAACCGCCAGCGGGTAGTAGGCGATGTTCGAGAGGTGCGAGCGGTCGGTGTCCGGCTGCCCAACGCCGAAGAACTCTTTTTCGCGTCCACGGGCGAGATTGAACGCGAACGCGAACATGATGATGCCGCCCGCCACGCGCAACGACCAGCCGGTGATCTTCAGGTACTTGAACAAGAACGTTCCGGAGAGTCCGAATATGGACAAGATGATGACGCCGGCGATACAGGCGCGGAGGGCGATGCCGAAGCGCTGGGCGGGAGTCGCGTCCTTGGTCAAGCCGAGGAAAACAGAGGAAGCTCCCGACGGGTTCACCACGATGTAGAGCGACAACACCGCTTGGATGATGATGAGGCCCTGCTCGTAGAGATAGGTGCCGAAGGCGACAATCGACTCCCACATGGAAGGCAGAGGGTAGCGGACGCGCACCCACACGATCCGGGTAGCCGCCCGCGCACCACTCGCTTATCCTCGTGGGCAGGAGGCACGCAATGAGCAAGGACCGGATTGAAGTGTCGCGGCGCGATGTGTTGCGAGGGGCCGGGGTTGCAGCCTTCCTCGGCGCCGCCGTCCCTGCGCTGGGTGACGAGAGGAAAACCGAGACCGGGATTCGGCAGTTCGGACCCGGCCCCGAAAAGCTCCAGTTCCAGATCAACGGGAAGCGCGTCTCGGTCGAGGTGGAACCGCGCGTGACCCTGCTGGACGCGCTGCGCGATCGGATCGGCATGACCGGCACGAAGCGCGTGTGCGACGGCGGAGCGTGCGGCGCCTGCACCGTGATGGTGAACGGCAAAACCGTCAACTCCTGCATGATGCTCGCGGTCGATGCCTCCGGCTCGACGATCCGAACGATCGAGGGTCTCGAACAGGGTGGCAAGCTGCATCCGATTCAAGAGGCGTTCATCACGCAGGACGCGGCGCAGTGCGGCTTCTGCACCCCGGGCATGATCATGTCCTGTACGGCGTTGCTGGAGACCGGGTTGCCGGAAACGGGCCCGGAGCCGACCGAGGAGCAGATTCGCGAAGCGGTCGCCGGCAACCTCTGCCGCTGCGGCACCTACCCGCACGTCTTTGCCGCCTGCCGCGAAGCCGCGACCGTCATGAAGGAGTCGAGCCGATGAGCGACAAGGAAATTCAGCTCGGCTTCCCCGGCAACGTTCGCAAGATCGAGAACCCGTACCCGGCCGACGCGCCGCCCGCATGGGGTGCGGACGCGAAACTCGATGTCGTCGGCAAGGACCACACGCGCCTCGACGCGCGTGCGAAGGTGACCGGAGCCGCGAAGTACAGCTACGACCGCCGCTTCCCGGGCATGCTCTATTCCCGGATGCTGCGTTCGCCGCATGCCGCCGCACGCATCAAGAGCATCGACCTGAACGGCATCGACAAGCTGCCGGGCGTGATTCACCACGAACCCTACGAGGGCAAGCGGATCCGCTACGCGGGCGAATCGGTCGTTGCCATCGCCGCGGAAACCGAGGAGATCCTCGATGACGCGCTCGCTCGCATCAAGGTCGACTACGAGGTCCTGCCGCACGCGGTCACCATCGACGACGCAATGATTCCGACGGCGCCGTCCGTGGCCAAGGGTGACAATGAGCGTCCCGGCAGGCCGCGCGGCAATGCCGAGAAAGTCGCGGCCGCCCATAAGGACGCCGACGTCGTCCTCGAGCGCGAGTACCGCACGCAGGTGCAGACGCACTCCTGCCTCGAAACGCACGGTTGTGTCTGCGTCTTCAAGGACGGCAAGCTCACGGCGTACGCCAGCACCCAGGGGACGTTCGCGTTCCGCGGTTCGCTCGCGCGTGCGCTGAAGATGAATCAGAGTGACGTTACGGTCATCACGGACCACATGGGCGGCGGCTTCGGTTCGAAGTTCGGCGCGGATGCGTGGGACGTCTACGCGGCGCGAGTCGCTGTGAAAACCGGACGTCCTTGCCGTTCGATGCTGGACCGGCGCGCCGAGCACATGATCGCGGGCAATCGCCCCGACTCGATCCAGAAGTGCCGCTTCTCCGCCAAGAAGGACGGCACGCTGATGGGCGCCGAGGTTCTCAGCTGGGGAACCGCGGGCACCTCCGCGCGCGGCGGTGGCGTCTACAACCCGGCGATTTACGGGTTCAAGGCGACGTTGCAGGACAGCCGCGACGTGATGACGAACGCCGGGCGCGCGCGGGCGTTTCGTGCGCCGCGGCACCCGCAGGGCGTGTTCGCGCTCGAGGGCATGATCGACGAGTTGGCGGAAGCGATCGGTATGGATCCGCTCGAGTTCCGCATCAAGAACGATCCGCATGTCGTTCGCCAGGCGCAGTACCCGATCGGCGCCAAGGAGATCGGTTGGGCGCGTCGCGACAAGCTGAACGATCCGAAGGCGACTGTGCGTCGCGGAATCGGTGTGGCCGCTTCGCGTTGGCCGCACACCGGTCGCCCCGGTTCGGCGGTGCGCTGCCGGATCGGAAAAGACGGCAGCGTTGTGGTCGCCAACGGCGCGCAGGACATCGGGACGGGAACCCGCACGGTCTTCGCCATCCTGGCCGCCGAGGCGCTGGGCCTCAAGCCGGAGCAGATCACGGTCCAGTTGGGCAACACGAACGACCCGCCGGGTCCCGGCAGCGGTGGCTCCACGACGACGCCCTCGATTACGCCGCCGACGCGCAAGGCGGTCGAGATGGCGAAGCGGGAGTTGTTGGGCGCAGTGGCCGACGTGCTCGGCGGAGATCCGAAGAAAATGGATCTCGAGGACGGCAAACTCGTCGGCGCGTCGAAGCCGCTCACGTTCCAGCAGGCCTGTGGGCTGATGCAGGGCGACGTGATCGAGACTCTCGGCCGCGGGGACCGCGACCTGTTCAAGGGCGGTGCGCGCTTCGCCAGCGAAGTGGCCGGCGTCCAGTTCGCGGAAGTCGAAGTCGACACCGAGACCGGTGGCGTGCGTGTCGTGAAGGTCGTCGGCGTGCATGACTGCGGTCGTGTGGTCAACACGATGACCACGCGCAGCCAGATCAACGGAGGCATCATCCAGGGCCTCTCCTACGCGCTCTTCGAGAACCGCGTCCTCGACCGCGGCACGGGCGACATGCTCAACGCGGATTTCGTGAACTACAAGATCGCGGGGTCGATCGACATGCCGGAGATCGTCTCCATTCCGTTCTCGGTTGCGCAGGGCATTACGCCCTCCGGCGTTTCGAGTCTCGGTGAGCCGGCCACGGTGCCGACGGCGGGTGCGGTGGCCAACGCGGTCGCGCACGCGATTGGCGTTCGCATTCGCTCCTTGCCGATTACGCCGGACAAGGTGCTGGCCGCCCTGGGGAAGATCGCATGAAGAACTTCGCTTATCTGCAGGCCGACTCCTTCGCCGCCGCGAGCAAAGCGCTCGCGAAGGGTGAGGGGCACGTCGCCAAAGGAGCGGGAACCGACCTGCTCGACTTCCTCAAGAACCGCATCGTCGAGCCGGACGCGGTGGTCACGCTGAACCGGATCCGCGACGAAGAGCGCCGGGGCGAGATCAGCGCGCTGGCAACGCTTCACGACATCGCGACCGACGAGTGGACGAAGCTGGAGTTTCCCGCGTTGCAGCAGGCCGCGGAAATTGCCGCCACGCCTCAGGTGCGCCATGTCGGAACGCTCGGTGGCAACCTCGGGCAGATGTCGCGTTGCTGGTATCTGCGGACGCCCGGCCACAAGTGCATCAAGCTCGGGAGCGACGAGTGCGCGGCGGCTGCGGACGCGGGGGAGAGCCGCTACAGCGGGATCTTCGCCAGCAACGGCTGCCATTGCGCGCATCCGAGCAACCTCGCGCCGGCGCTGATCGCGCTGAACGCGACCGCGCAATGCGTGCATCCGGATGGCGATCGCGCCATGGATGTGGAGTTGCTCTACGACGACGTCCGGAAGGGTCGGATGAGCGACCTCGCATTGCGCCCCGGCGAATTGATCCGCGCGGTGGCGCTGACGCCGTCCGCGCTCACGCGGAACAGCGTCTACATCGAATTCCGCGAGCGGCAGAGCTTCGACTTCGCCATCGCTTCCGTGGCCGCTGCCGCCGAAATCGTCGACGGCAAGGTCAAGGACGTCCGCATCGTCTGCGGCGGCGTGGCGACGAAGCCGCTGCGTGCGGTCGCCGCCGAGCAGGCTCTTGTCGGGAAGGCGCTCAACCCGGAGGTGGCCGCCGCGGCCGTCGTCCAGGGCGCCCAACCCCTCGCGCACAACAAGTACAAGGTGACCGTGCTGGCCGAGCTCGTGCGGCGCGCGTGCAAGGAGATCGCGTCATGAAGCCTCTCGACGCCTGCCGCCACCTCCAGAACAAGGCATTCTTCTTCGCTCCGATGCCGGAAGGTTCCCCGCAGCACCCCCTGCACGAGGAGCTTTCGACCCCGTGCTGGTGCCTGCGCACGCACGAGGCGATCGGCCCCGACGGCGACGACGTCTGGCTGAACGTCTGCAAGCGCGGGCGATCGTGCTTTGAGGCGGAAGTGGAAATCTAGCGTCCAGCCTTCAGCGGCAATCAGCCGATGAAGATTGAATGGGGCGTCTCGTTGAAGCAGCGATTCTGGGCTTGGTCCAGGGTCTGACCGAATTTCTACCGGTCTCTTCGAGCGGACACCTAGCTTTGATCCAGGCGGTCTTCGGCTGGGAGAACGCCGAGACCAACCTCGCCTTCAACGTCGCGGTCCATCTCGGTTCGCTGGCCGCGGTCCTCACGTTCGTCTGGCGCGACATCGTCACGATGCTCACGCGCGAGCACCGGTTGCTCTGGGTCGGTGCGGTCGCCACGCTTCCGCTCGCCGTCGTCGGCATCCTGCTGAAAGACGCCGTGCAGGAACTCTCCGGCAACCTGTTGGCGGTCGGCGGCTTCCTGATCTGTACGTCCGGCATCCTGTGGCTTGCGACGCGTCTTCGCGAAGGGAATCGCCGCGCGGCGGAACTGCCCGCGAGCCGTGCGCTGCTCATCGGATTCGCCCAGGCGGCGGCGCTGTTCCCGGGGATCAGTCGCAGCGGAAGCACGCTGGTCGCGGGGCTCGCAACCGGACTCGAGCGCGAGCAGGCTGTCCGCTTCAGTTTCCTGTTGGCAGTCCCGGCCATCACCGGAGCCGGACTGTTCACCTTCCTGGATGCAAGAGGAGGGGGCGCGGGGGACATGACGGAGCTGCTCGTGGGCGCCACAGTCTCGTTCATCGCCAGCCTCTTCGCGATGCGCCTCCTCGTCGCCGCAGTCGTTCGACGCAAGCTGGGATGGTTCGCGGCGTACTGCGCGATCGTTGGAGCAGTGGCGATAGCGTTCGGTAGCTGAGGAAGACGGTTTACGGTTTGCGGTTCACAGTTTGCGGTCGCTACGCGGTCGCACGACGGACCAACATCCGATGCCTTCCCGCCGCCGGCTGCGACTGTGAACCGTAAACCGTGAACTGTAAACAGTGAGCGTCGCGCGTATCGAGCGTCGCGCGCTAGCGCGCCGCGACTAGTCGACGACGCGCATGCCGACAACGATCGAGCACGTGTAGCGATCGTCGCGGATCTCGGCGGCCGCGCCCACGGGCGGGCTGCCTTCGCTCTGCGTCCGGTTCATCGTGATTTCGATGACCTTCAGGATGCCGCGCGAGTCGAGTTCGACCTGGCGGCAGAACTTCGCGATCTGATCGCGCGTCACCGGCTTGGTGCCGCCGCGCGAGCTGCGTGTCACGGCAACTTTCCAGCGCAGTTCCTTGCCCTTGGGCGGGATGCGCGTCGGGCGCTCGTTGGTGACCGCCGGCGTGCCGCCGAGGTGTGCGCGCGCCGCGTTCTCGACCAGCGTGATGTGGTCGAGGTCCTTCAGCTTGCTCGCGCTCAGCTGGTTGATGAGCGTTGTGACGCCGGTCGCTCGCTGGCGGAAGATCTTGGCGTCCCGCTCGGAGTTCTCGATCGCCAGCTCGTAGGCGCTCGCCTGGTCGTACGACTCCTTGGCGACCCAACCCAGCACGCAAACGAGAATCGCCATGACGACGACGTAGAGTTTGACGGGATCTTCGGTCATCGCCGCCTCCGGCCCTTGGCCTCGCGCCAGCTCATATTGACCTTGCCGTACGAGGAGTCCTGCAGCGGACGCCACTGCCAGCCGCCCTCAGGCTCCATGCCCTCCATTTCGGGCAGCTTGGAGATCGCCTTCTCGACTGCCTGCGCGGCCGATGCGTCGCGCACGACGATCGTGATGCGGGCGTTCTTCTGTTTGATCTCGATTGCATCGAAATCGATGTATTCGATGTCCTTGTGCAGCTTGCCGATGGCGCCCATGATCGCGTTCCAGCGATTGAGCGAGCTTCGGATCGGCTCAAGCCCCTCGCCGCCGACCTGCTTCGAGAGCCGCGACTCCATCTTGCGGAGCTCACGGTTGTAGCGCTTGAGCGTCTCGTGGGCCTCGGGCTGCTCCTCGATCTCTCGCGCGGTGATCTTGTAGCGCTCGGGAACGATCGCTTCGCCCAACTTGCCGTACGCCGTGGTGACGATGTCCATCTCCTGGTAGGCGTCGGTCTGGATGCGGGCGAAGACATCGCGGCGCAGCGTCGACTTCTGGTAGACGAAGAGGAACGACGCCGCCATCAGGACGAGGAAGATGAGCGTGACGCAGACCGCGAGGCCGTTCTTCAGCAACTCGAAGCGGTTGGCGACCTTGAGGTCCTCCTGCCGGAAGTCGAGCCCGAGCGAGTCGTGGCCCAACCCCTTGAGTGCGAGCCCCAGCGCGATCGCCGAGCACGCCTCGAAGTCCGCTTGCTGTTCGCCGTCGCCGCCGTTCCCGTCGATCTTGCCCTTGTAGAACTCCGACGGGCGGAACGCCTCGAGCGACTTGCCGATGCGGGTCGACAGAAGGTCGAGCAGATCCGGGACGCGCAGTCCGGGGCCGGTCACCAGGATCTGGTCGACCTCACCGCCCGAACCGATGGCGGCGCTGCTGCGCACGTATTCGCGCTTCAGGCGGACGACGAACTCATCCCGCTTCTGGCGGAAGAGATCGTGCTCAAGTTCCGCGTGGCTCTTCTCGGTGTCGGCCTTGATGTCGAGACCGCCGTCGACCGGAATGAACAGGTCGCCGCTCTCCGACTCGTGGCTGATGCCGGTCAGTTTCGCGTCCGCCTCTCCGAACTCGATGTCCATGTCGCGCGCCAACCCCTGGGCGATGCTGTCCACGCCCATGCGAATCGAACGCACCGCGCGCAGCTTTCCGTCTCTCAGGAACAGGATCTCCGTCGAACGGTGGCCGATGTTGATCAGCACCGAGCGCGGCGCGTCCTCAAGCAGGCCGGCGAACTCGACCGCGTGCAGCGCGCCGAGCGCGTCGAGGTCGATCGCCAGCATCTCGACGCCCGCGCCACGGCAGGCCTCGATGGTCCGCGAGATCTCGGTCTTCTTGGCCGCGAAAACGAGCAGGTTCGACCCGTCGCCGGTCTCGCCGACCTTGACGTACTGCACGATGACATCGTCCGCGTCGCAGTCGTGCAGATGGTGCTCCACCTCGTACTTGATCACCTTGCGGATCTGGTCGTCCGACTTGAAGGGAACCGGGATATCGCGGGTGACGGTGTCGCGCGCCTCGATGCAGCCCACGACGGCGTTCTTGGCGAAGCGCCCGCCCTTGAAGATCTCGGCGAGCGCGTCCTGCAGCTCCTCGGGATCCGGCATGCCGCCGCGGGGCGTCACCGGCCTCTCGACGTAGCGCTGGACGCGGACTTTTTTTCCGCTGCCTACAAGTTCGACGGCGCGTACACCGCGCGTGTGGATTTCAAGACCGACCGAACGTCCCATGGAAGCTGCCCATCCTATATGCCCTCGGGAAATACGGCTATCCGCCCGTCGGCGAATCCGTGGGGGTCCGTTCTTTCAGAATCTTGTCGATTTCCTGCTGCGACTGTTCGCCCAGGGCCGCGAGCCGCTCCCGCTGATCGCGGTTCAGCTCGGAGCGGATCTGTCGGCTGCCCGAGTCATAGCGAATGAGCACGGAACGAAGGCGGCGCTGCTGGCTCGGCGTGAGGTCGTAGCGTTCGGTCCAGTTTTTCAGGCGGCTATCCACCGACGGCGGATTTCCGGTCGGGCTGGCGCGCAGGTCACCGATCCACGCGCCGGCCCCGATGCCCGCGACGAACGCGAGCAGGACGGCGGCGAGAATGGTGGCCTTGAACTCCCGCATCAGCGCTGGTCCAGCAAGGGGTCCGAGCCGGCCACGAGGCGGTCGAACACGTCGGGCACGAAGTCGAGCGCGAGGTACGCGAGGCCCACGGCGGCGAGAACCGCGGCGGCAACCAGCACGCGTCGCGCGAACCGTCGCATCTCGAGAAGCTCCGCCGGGGGCGCAGCGCCGCGCAACCGGGCACTGGCAGCCACCTTGGCGGCAAATCCAGCGGGGGGCCGGGGGGCGCCGGCGAGCACGCCGCTGCCGATCGCGCGGAGCTCATCCAGGCGGGCGGCGAGCGCCGCGTCGGCGTCCGCGTCGCGTTCGATCCGCGTCGCCTCCGCCTCGGACAACTCGCCATCCAGAAAGCGCCACAACTGGGCGTCGCTGATCTCAACCATGGTTCTCCAGCTCGCGCTTGAGGCGCGTTCGCGCGCGGTGCAGGCGGCTCTCCACGGTGCCGATCGACACCTTCAGGACAGCCGCGATCTCGTTGTAGCTCATGCCTTCCAGCTCCCGCAGCGCCAGCACTTCGCGATAGCGGGGGGGCAGTGCCTGGATGGCGTCGCGGACCCGCTGGCGCAATTCGTGCCGCTCGGCGCTCGCTGCGGGACCGACCGTGCCCGACTCAATGTTGGCGTCCTCGGCCAGCGGCACGGAAGGCCGCCGGGAGCGCTTTTTCACGTGGTCCTTGGCGGTATTGGCTGCCACCCGGTAGAGCCAGGTATAGAAGCGGGAACGCCCGTCGAACGCGCCGATGCGGGTGAATGCCTTGAGGAAGACCTCCTGCGCGACATCCTCGACCTCATGCCGATCGCGCACGATGCCGTAGATCAGGGCGAAGATTCGGTCCTGATAGCGCTGGACGATCGCGCGGAGCGCTTCGTGATCCCCGTCGCGCATGCGCGCAACAAGGTCACCATCGCCGGGAATCGCCTCGGCAGCTTTCATAACAGGGAGCATCGTATCGCCCGGGTTAGGACGCCTCGGCCGCGCCGTAACTTCCCGGATTTCGACAGGATGCCGTCCGCGGGAGCCGCGGGGTGCTTCCTTTCAGTCTGCCGAAAGCACCTAAGCTGTTTTGTGCAAGCTACTTAGGGTCATCCTCGGCCAGCATGTGGCCCATCTTGTCGCGCTTGGTTCGCAGGTAACGCTCGTTCGACGGGTTGGAGGGCATTTCGATCGGAACGCGCTCCACGATCCGCAGGTTGTAGCCCTGCAGAGCCCGGAACTTGCGCGGGTTATTGGTTAGTACCCGCATATCCCGGACGCCGAGGTGGCGGAGGATCTGGGCGCCGACGCCGTAGTCGCGCTGGTCGGCCTTGAAGCCGAGCGCGAGGTTGGCCTCGACGGTGTCCATGCCCTGATCCTGAAGTTTGTACGCCTTGAGCTTGTTCTCGATGCCGATGCCGCGTCCCTCCTGTCGCATGTACAGGATGATGCCGCGGCCCGCCTTCTCGATCGCCTGCATGGAGTACTCCAACTGCTCGCCGCAGTCGCAGCGCAGCGAGTGGAAGACATCTCCGGTCAGGCACTCCGAGTGGGGGCGCACCAGGATTGCGTCGTCGTGCGGCGGATTGCCCTCGATCGTGGTCGGGGTATCAATGCCCTTGGTGAGAGCGAAATGGGGCAGGCGGTCCACCATGCTGCGGTAGACATGCAGGGTGAAGTCGCCGTGGCGCGTCGGAAGCGGCACCGATTCGCCCTTTTCGATCAGGCGCTCGTGCAGGCGGCGGTACTCGATCAGCTGAGCAATGCTGCAGATCTTGAGATCGTGCTCGGCGGCGAATTTCTCCAGCTCCGGCATCCGCGCCATCGTGCCGTCCTCGTTCATGATCTCGCAGATCAGCCCGGAGGGATGGTGGCCGGCGAGGCGCGAAAGATCCACAGAGCCCTCGGTTTGACCGGTGCGGACGAGGACGCCGCCCTTCTGGGCGCGGATGGGCTGGATGTGGCCGGGGCGCGCAAGGTCGGCGGGAACGGACTCGGGGTCGACCGCCACCTGGACGGTGCGGGCGCGGTCGGCGGCGGAAATGCCGGTGGTTACGCCGGTTCGGGCCTCGATCGTGACGGTGAAGTTGGTGCGGAAGCGGGAGTTGTTGTCGGTCACCATGGCCGGCAGCTCGAGGCGGTCCGCGGTCGGCTCATCGAGCGTCAAGCAGATCCAGCCGCGCCCGTGGGTGGCCATGAAGT